>Ga0075464_10000315_pt1 | contig 20946 bp, 20 predicted proteins | sample DEB19_08_DNA_5_FD_75068 | JGI IMG/M metagenome (GOLD analysis project Ga0075464, IMG submission 75068) | Aqueous microbial communities from the Delaware River and Bay under freshwater to marine salinity gradient to study organic matter... | ecosystem: Environmental > Aquatic > Marine > Coastal ...
AGAAACAGTAAGTAAATTATTAGAAACAAATAAATCAGTTGTTGATTTTATTGATACCGCGGAAGAATCTGGCGCTTTAATTGCTATAAAAGAAGAAGACTTCAATAGTAATAATTATTATACACATATGGAAATTGACCCATCATTTATTTTAGGTGTAATGGGAAATCAAATTATTTATCCAGAACATAATCCAGTAACGCGTAATTCATTTTCTTGTGGACAAAGTAAACAAGCTGTATCTGTATATCATTCAAACTATCAAATGCGCATAGATAAAATGGGTGTTGTATTAAATTATGGTCAAACACCACTTATTAAATCTAGATACTTAGAATATATAAATAATGAAGAACAACCTTATGGTATTAATGCGATTGTTGCGATTATGAGTTTTACAGGCTATAATGTAGAAGATGCTATTTTAATTAATGAAGGTTCAGTTCATAGAGGAATATTTAGAACAACTTATTTTTCAATGTATGAATCAAGAGAAGAAAATACAGAAATATCTGGTAATGCTAGTTCAAAATTTGCTAATATAGAAAAAAATAATGTCATTCGAACTAAACCTGGGTTTGACTATAGTCAGTTAGATAATTATGGAATGATTAAAGAAAATACCCCACTAAATGACAAAACAGTAGTAATTGGTAAAATTACTAGTAATCCTGATGATAATGATTTATGGATTGATTCATCTGTTACACCTAAAAAGGGTCAATTAGGGTTTGTAGATAAGTCTTTTATAACACAAGGAGAAGAAGGCTCTAATATCGCAAAAGTTAGAGTTCGCGAAGAAAGGGTCCCCGCAATAGGTGACAAAATGGCTTGTGCTTTACCTACACAACAAGTTTTAACTGATAAAGGATGGATAGAAATTAAAGATATTAATATTAATACTCATAAAGTAGCAACATTAGATACAAATGGAAATATGTGTTATGAATATCCAGTTAATAAATTTGAATACGACCATAATGGAAAAATGTATTATATAAAAAATAAACAAGTTGAAGTAATTTGTACTTTAAATCATAAATTATATGTTAAACGAAGAGAGAAATCAAAAGGAGATAAAGAATATGAGTTAATTGAAGCAGAAAATGTTATGGGTAAGATGGTAAGATTTCAAAAGTCTATGAATAATACTTATTCAGATATTGAATATATTACTTTGGGTGAAAAAAAATATAAAATGGATGATTGGTTACAATTATTAGGTATGTTTATTGCTGATGGGTCAACAAACTCAGGAGCTATTTATTTATCAGCACATAAACAAAGAAAAATTGATTTTAATACAAATATATTAACTAAACTAAATATTGATTATAAATATAATAATGTACAAGATAATTTTAACATATTAAAAGGTAAATATCCAGAAATTTATGAAGAAGTTAATAAATTAAGCGTTGGAGCTTTAAATAAATATTTACCTGATTATGTTTGGAATTTATCACAAAGACAATGTATTATATTACTTGAAGCATTAATGCAAGGAGACGGTCATACATACGCAGATGGGTTTTCAAGATATGGAACTATTAGTCCAAGATTGGCAAATGATGTATCTAGATTAGCAGTTCATTGTGGCTGGTCTGGAGTTATTAAAATAGCTTCTGAACCTGATGGAAAAGGTCATTTAATAAGAAATTCAGGAAAAGATAAAGATAATTTTCATATTATAATGTCAAAACATACTTATTATAAAATTAGTATTATTCGTAAGCAAAATCAACCATTTATAAATAAAAAAGTAAACGATTCCAATGAGGAAAAATTAATTGATTATGAAGGAAAAGTATATTGTATTGAAATGTCATCGTCACATTTATATTATATGCGCGAGAATAATTTCGCACCATCTATGCTCATAGGAAATAGTCGCGCGGGTCAGAAAGGAACTTTAGGTCTCATCATTCCCGAAAAAGATATGCCTTTTGCGGCTGATGGAACAAGACCAGATTTAATTATAAATCCTCACGCTATTCCATCACGTATGACTATTGGGCAAATTGTTGAATCATTATTTGGCAAAGCATGCGCAATTTATGGTGGATTCGGAGATTGTACAGCCTTTCAGGTTAAAGGCTCTAATTATGCGACGTATGGTCCAATGTTAACAAACGCTGGATTTCATTCTAGTGGAAAACAATTGATGTACAATGGAATGACTGGAAACCAAGTTGAAGCTGACATTTATATGGGACCAACATATTATATGCGTTTAAAACATATGGTAAAAGATAAAATAAATTATAGAGCTCGCGGTCCAAACACAAATTTAACAAGACAGCCTGTTCAAGGTCGAGCAAATGATGGAGGTCTTAGAATTGGTGAAATGGAACGTGATGGTGTTTTAGCACATGGAATGTCTTATTTTTTGAATGAATCATTTATGGTAAGAGGTGATGAATATCATAATATGGCTGTATGTAATAAAACAGGTGCTATTTCAATTTATAATAATTCAAAAAATTTATTTTTTAGTTTGTTTGCTGATGGTCCAATTAAGTTTCATACAAATCCAGATGGAACACAAAATGTGAAAAATGTTAGTAATTTTGGGCGTTCATTTAGTATTTTAAGAGTGCCTTACGCTTTAAAACTATTAATTCAAGAATTAGAGATATTAAATATTCAAATGAGAGTAATTACAGATGATAATGTTGACCAATTATTAAATATGTCTTATTCAAATAATATTACTAAGTTATTAAAGATAGAAGAACCTAAGGAAATTGTAGATACAAAAATAATAACAAAAGAATATTATAATCAATTATTTGAAAAATATGAAAAATTTAAATCTCAAAATGGACCTGCTTTGGAACCAGTTGAGTTTAAATTAATTATAAAAAATAAATATGAAAAAATACCTAATCTTGCGCTACTAAATAGAAGCAACGAAAAACAACCAATTGAAACTATTATTGATAAGTATGTTCAGGATGTAAAAATATTATTAACTAAACAAAATCAAATAATTAAACTTCCTAATGAATCTCCTGTAATACAAAGTGCTGAATATAGTTCTGAAGTGCTTTCTATTCCTCCTAATTCATATGAATCGCCAGATTATGCTCCTAATTCACCTGGTTATGCTCCTAATTCACCTGGATATAATTCACCTGGTTATGCTTCTAATTCACCTGGTTATGCTCCTAATTCACCTGGATATAATTTAGAATCAGAAAATGTAGAAGATAACTCTTTAAAAATTCAAAACCCTCAAAATTATAATGTCTTATCAGATGATTTATCGCAATCAGAAGTTTCAATACCAACAGATAAAGAAACAATTTTAGAAGTTGATGAACCTAAACCAGAAGAAAAAAATGAAGAAGAAAAAAATCAAGATAATAGTAGTAGTAGTGATAGTAAAAAAATTATACTTACAAATAATGTAAATGAAAACTCTGATAACAAGTAAAATATAAAAATATATTAATAAATAAAATTGAAATAAAAAGAATTACCAATGATAATATTATAGTATAATATGACAACTCAAAACTTAAGTAGCCAAATTTCTTCCATTTACACTTCTAGAAATGTTGTGTTAAATTTAATGAGAAGGCAAGGATATAATGTTGACGATTATGATAAATTTAGTATTAATGAAGTTAACACAATGAAGCAAAATAATCAATTGGATATGCTTCTTGAACAAAACGAAGAAGATGAAAATACAAAAAGAAAAAATAAAATTTATATAAAATATTATTTAGGCAAAATGGTTAGACCAGCAAATATCAGTGAAATGGTGGATGATTTGTTTAATTTAGAAGTAATTTTGACAAAAGATGATACATTATTTATAATTATTAAAGAAGATATGAATGATACACTTATAAGTGAACTAAAACATATATGGGAAAAAGATGGTATATTTATTGTAATACAAAATATAAAAAGATTACAGTTTAATATTTTGGACCATATTCTTGTTCCAAATCATCGTGTTATGAAAAATTCTGAGCTGGGTAATATTATGAAAAAATATAATATTTCAAATATAATACAATTTCCAGACATATCAAGATTTGACCCAGTTGCTCAAGTAATAGGATTAAGACCAGGTCAAGTATGTGAAATTACAAGAGCTAGTAAAACAGCTATTGAATCAATGTATTACAGAGTTTGTATTTAATTAGTATAAAATAAATAACATAAAGCTTAATTGATTATTATTTTATGTATAAAAAAGAATTTGATTTGTTTAATTATGAATATATGGAATTACACTCATATAGACAACTTGCTATAGGATATTTTTTTATATTTCTTGGAACTTCTGGATTGATTATATCTTTTTTTAATATAATTAATTTTTTTATGTATTGAAATTTAATTTAGATATGTATATTAATGGAGTTACATCAAGATAATTTAGTAGATGATTTAACAAAACCTCAAGTTTTTTTATCTCAAATAAATACTCTTAAAGAAAAATTACCTTCAATTTTAGAGGATTTTGTAAAATATTATATTTTTTACAATAAAAATCCTGAATACAATGAATATCAACAAATGTTTGAAAATATTAAAAGTAATTTACAAAAAATAAATTCAGAATTATTTATGACTTTAAATAATATTGATAAAAATACAGAAACTATAAATGATAGATTACAAAAAATAAATATTTCAATAGCAAAAGAAAAAATAAAAAATAAACAACTTAAAAAAAGATTAGGTATTGTTGAAAAAAAATATAATGGTTCTGATGAATTAATTAGTGATTATAAAGAAATATATAATTTAGATTATTTAAATAATTTTGCCTTGTTTTGTGGTGTTATATTATTAGGTTCAATAATGTCTTTAAAATTTAGAGGTGGTGTTCCAGTTACACAAATTTAATTAAAGTTAAAACTTAAAAATATTTTATTTAAAAATATAAAATATGTTTAATATTAATAATTTTTTAACAACACCTCAAAAAATTATACTTGAGCATAATTTTAAAAATTATTTGTATGATTCTGTAAATAAATATAATAAATTAACAAATGAGATAAATAAAAAAAAAGAAATAAAAAATATTTTATATGAGAATTCTTTAATTAAAACTACTAATCATTCACAATATGAATTAATTAATAATTCTAAATATCATAATTTTATTTTTATTATTTCAGTTGTATCAATAGGAGCTTTAATATTTTATAAAAGTAAATAATAAGATTGTTTTCTTTCTATTTATATATAAATGAACCAAAATCAAAAATCAAAAAATAATGATAATAATAATAATAATGATGATGGAACAAAATCAGTAGTGCTTAGTTTAGAAAAACTTAGTAAAGAATATGATATAGTTTTAATTAAATACAATCAAGCTCAAAAAGATTATATAAATTTTCTTAAAACACAGTCATCAAATAATATGTGCTCTAAATATAATTCAGAAAGTAAAGAAATTGACCAAGCATGTTACGATGAAATATGGAAAAAATCTGGGTGTACTACAACTGGAGTTGTTAGCGCAAGTACTGATTACTCTAAGGCACAAACACTTAATGGATTAATTTATGATTCTTTTTTATGGGCTACAATGACTGATTCACGACATAGAGATGGTTGTTATGGAACAACTACTAATTTTAATACAGCAACTGAGCCAAATTATAATATAAATTCTGAACCATTAACAGATATAAAAGGAACTACATTTTGGGGGTCTGGAAAACTTAACGAGAGTGAAGCAAGTAGTATAGAAGAATGTAAAGCAAGGTGTTCAGCGGATGAGTCATGCACAGGCGCAACATATAATCCTGATAAAGCGTATTGTTGGACAAGAACAGGTGAAGGGGCTCTAAGCCCCGGAATGCCTAATGATTACGCAATCATACCAGAAAATCTAAAATACTTAAAGGTAATTCAAGGGTTATCAGAAAAATTAGAAAGTATTAATCAAGATATATTAAAAACAATGAATAAAGGAGAGCCTTTATATAGTCAACAAGAAATAGTAAGAAAGCAACAAACAGCCGTTCTTAATCATAATTATAAAAAATTAACAAAGGAAAGAGAAAAAGTAGAAAAAACAATTAAAAAATATCAAGATTTAAATAAATCTCAAAATGAAGGAGAAATAGTAATAACAAAAAATTACTCGGCATTTATTGGGTCAGTTATAGTATTTTTATTTATTGTATTTTTGTTTATACAAATTTTACCAGCTACACAAACTATACAACAAGGCGGTGGTTTAAAAAATAATACATATTTTTTTATATTTATAATAATATTAATTACTTTTATAATTTGGGGTAAATATAATATAAATACATAAACAAATGGATAAAATAAATAAAACGTTTAAAACAGATGAAACCCCTATTACATGTCCTTACTGTAATGAAATTCAGTTAACTTTGATTTCAGTTACAATTTGCGAAGCAGTCAATTCATTATGGTATAAATGTTCGGTAAATAAAACATGTAAATTATTTCAAATTAAAAATATATAATATTGTTTTCTTTATATAATGAGTAATTCTGATATTCAAACTTTAACTCAGCAATATAATAATACATTAAGTCAATATGAAGAAACATACCAAGATTATATTTCTTCTCTCAATAACTCTCCAAAAAATACTGATTATTCTCAGTATAATTCAAAATTAAATGACTTAAATCAAACATTAATAGATACAAATAAAAAAATTTCAGATATTATTAATCAAAGTTATTCTAGTTATGAAAAGGATTCACAAAAAAATCAACAACAAAATCAAATTCTTCAGCAAAATAATAATACTTTAATGGATGAAAAATTACATATAGAAAAAATATCAAAAGAATATGCTATAATAAATTCCGCAAACAAAGATACAAATCTTAATGTTACTCAAGAACATTCAAAATATATTGTATTAGTATTTATAACAATACTTTTAGTTGTGTTATTATTGAAGTATTCTATTACAGGGTCACAGCAAGTAGGCGGTGGTAATAAATTTATAAATGAAGCTATTTTTTTACTAATATTAATAGTGGTATCTATAGGTTTAGCACCTCTTGTTAACAATATAAATGCTTATGTATTTATAACGTTAGTAATTATATCATATATAGTAATTAAAATGAAAATAATAAATAATAGTAATTAAAATGAAAATAATAATTAAATTACGTATAAAATAATTAACTAATTAATATTAGTTAATTATATATATTTATATTAATGAATAGTATTGTAAATATGTTTAGTGTTTTAGATAACTCTGTAGAAAATAAAAAAAGTAAACATTATGAAAATAAAAATAATTTAATATCTACTCCAGCATTAAATCAAGGAGCAAATTTTAAAAATTATCAAAATAAAATTAAAAATAATCTTAAAAAAAATATTAATTATGTTAATAGCAAAGAAGGATTTCAAAATTCAAATACATCTTCTGATACATCTGCTAATACATCTTCTGATAGTTCATATCAACTCGCTGAACAATCAAAACAAATTTTAAGTGAAACTAGTTCTGGAACAGATAGTTCTTTACAAAATGAATATAATATAATTTTATTAGCATATCAAAAACTATTATCAAAAGTATCAGGTGGAACAAATGATTATATTAATAGAGTAAGCCCTACAAATACATATTTAAATAAACTTATTCATTGGACTGACCCATTGGCTAATGGTGCCATTATGTATGTTACAAACCAAGGTGTAGCGAAACCAATTAATAATCCTAAAATTTTAAAAAGTATTTTAGGTGTAAATGGATGTCCAACTATGAAAAGTATGGTCAGTATTTCATTACCTTGGGATTCATCATATATGACAGAAGGAACTACAATTCCAACTAAACCTACATTAGTTGTAGGACCTCTTATGACTACAGGAGAATCATGTGGAAATGAAGGCAATAATATTTACGTTGATACATTGCTAACTGATTCAACCGCAACTTACAATGGATGTTATGGAGATGACGCTTCAGCGCCTACTATGACTTTTATTGGTGGAGCTCCATCATCTAATTTAGGCATACAAAATAGTAATTTTGACCAACCTGTCAAATCAAATAATACATATGAATATATTACAAGTCAAACTAAAATTCCTAGTTGGAATTTTAATGGTACTGTTTTAGTAAATAATTCTAGTGCTTGGGGGTATCCAACACCATATCCTAATGGAAATCAATGTGCGTGTATTCAAAATACAGCATATATGGAACAAACATTAAACCTTAGTACTGGTAGTTATACTTTATCTTTTATGGCTTGTGGTAGACCATCTACTGGAGCAAATCCAACAGATATTCAACTAAATGGAGCTACATTTTTTTCCGTTACACCAGCTAATACTTGGACTAGTTATTCATCTTCTTTTAATGTTACCACAAGTGGAAATAATACTATAAAATTTATGGGGAAAAATTCAAGTGGTGATAAATCATCTGCTTTTCAAAATATTTCATTAGATACTAGTGGTGTTAGCACAGCTTTAGGAACTTATACTTATGATATGTGTAAAAATTCGGCTATTGATGGTGGATACAAATATTTTGCTCTTCAAAATGTTAACACAGAAACTAGTATGGGATATTGTGGTGTCTCAAATGATAATGTTAGTGCTACAAAAAATGGCACAGGATATGTAACAACAAATATTGTTTCATTATGGGATCCTAAGGCTTCTGGAATAGGAAATACTGCGAGTTTAACAGACCAAGGAACAATAACCATATATAACTCAAGTAATGCAGCAATTTATAATACACCAACAGATTCGTCGCTTAGTTCTGGTGGATATATTGGCTGTTATAAAGATAATAAAAAAAACAAAAGCAGTAGAGCTATGGCAAACACATCAAATGATAAATATTATTCATTTGATACATGTAAACAATACGCAATAGACGGTAATTATACTTATTATAGTTCAGTAAATAAAAATAAAAATAATAATGGTTGGTGCACAGCAAGTAATGATTTAGCCGCTGCTCAAAGATATGGTGTAGCAAATAATTGCACCACAGATGCTTCTGGTAATTATATGGGTGGCAGTTTATCAAATGCTATATATTCTATGGAAGAAACTGGAGTTTATTATTTAATTCTTCAAGATGATGGAAATATGGTTATATATAAAGGAAATAGCCCAGATGATAATCAAGGACAGATTTGGTCTTCTGATACATCAGGAAAACAACAACAACCTAATTCACTTTATACCGCAGATAAAGGTAAATACGGAAAAAATTGGATAGCATCCGGTTCTACATTAGCATCAGGCGATTTTGTTGGTTCAACAGATGGTTCAATTTATTTAATTATGCAATCAGATGGCAATTTAGTTCTTTATACATCTACAACTGCTGAAAATTGTAAAAAAATGAATGATGGAAATACAGGTGGCGGGTCTTATGGAAATGCCTTATATGAGTTATCATCAGTTGGTATTCCCGGCAATATTGGAAAAGTAGCATATGTTGATTCAAACTCATTATTATATCCATATCCAGATTCCAATTTAGGATTATCAAATGATTATAATATATATTCTAATTATGATTCAGGAGGAAATGATTTATCAGGTGCTTCATTTGATAATGCTACTGTAGATAGTTGTAAAACAGCTTGTAATAATAATAATGATTGTTATGGATTTGTATTTAATAAACAAACAAATAGATGTATCCCAAAAGGTAAAGGGATGTATCCAACTGGACAAAAACAATCGTATAATGGGGCTGATTTATATACTAGAACTCCAAAAATAATTAATCCTCCCACAGGTGTTAGTAATAAAATATTCAATACAGATTCGTTAACATATAATAATTATACAAAAAGTAATAATGATATTGGAGGTAGTTCATTTGGGTTATCAAACGCAAACAGTGTAGAAAAACAACAATTAGACCAATTAAAAACAAGATTAGACCAAATATCTCAACAATTAGCAGATAATACTGGAAGTTTAAATACGGATGGAATTAAAGTAGAAAATCAATCAACGCTTCAAACACAAAGTATTGGAAATTATTTAAAAGAATATAAAAATACAAATAACCAGATTAAAAAATTTAGCTCAGGTATGGAGGGAATTGTTCATGATAGTGATATAATTGTTTTAAAAGAAAATTATAATTATTATTTTTGGAGTATTTTAGCAGTTGGAACTGTTTTAGTTACAATGAATATTACAAAACAATAATTTCAAATTTAAATATATTATATAATTATCTTCTTATAATTTATATAATATGTCAAATACAAATGGTCAATTACCAAATGTTCAAGAAAATACAAGTCAAATTTTAAATGACATACAATCTCTTCAAACTCTTGAGCAAGAACTATTTAATAGTTTAGAAGAAAACACCGGTCTAACAACCGAACAACAAAAAAAAGTGGTTGAAAAAATTAATGGTATTTCAAAAATGCGTATTAATTTATATGAAACATTAAATGGTGTAAATAGTTTTTTTCAGAATGCTCTTGCTAATTCTAAAGGAACATTATCAGAACAAACATCAGCAATTGATATTGTTGAAAAAGAATTAAATTCTTCAAAAAAACGTTTAAAAGTGCTCGAAGAAGAAAAGAACAATAAGATAAGGCTTGTAGAAATTAATGATTATTATGGTCAAAAATATTCTGAACATTCTGATTTAATGAAAACTATTGTTATTATGTTAATTCCAATACTTATTTTAGCGATATTACACAATAAAGGAATACTTCCTACTAATTTTTATTATATTTTAATTGCTATCATTGCTTTAATTGGTGGAATATTTATATGGAGAATTGTTTTTTCAATTATACTAAGAGACCGTATGAATTATCAAGCATATGATTGGTATTTTGACCCTAGCACTGCTCCTACATCTACATCGACATCAACAAAAGACCCATGGGAAAGTAAATCTTCCAATTTTGGAGGTTGTATTGGCGACGCATGTTGTTCGGATGGTTTAGAGTATGATTCTGGTTTAAATCAATGTATAGTTTCTAATAGAACAACAACAACAACAACAACCAGTTCTAATAATAATATGAACAGTAATTCACATAACAACCAAAATACAACTGAAACATTTATGAATAATATTTTTACAAAAACATTAGGTAATTTTAAAAAACCTGATGTTATTTTAGGTGGTGAAAATATTATGTCAAATAATAGTAATAGTTTTATTAATTATAAAAAGTTTTAAAATCTTTATAAATGTATAATATAAGTATAATATGTCAAATAATGTTGATGTAAATAAATTTAATGATTTTTTAGATAATGCCAATAATGTTTTGTCTTGTGACGCAAATTGTCAAGAACGAAAAAATAAAAAAGAACTTAAAAAAAAATATTTAGAAGCAAAAACAAATTTATTAACAGCACCTAATCAAGTTGAGACAACTTATAAAAATTATTTAACATATACTGAAGGTGATTCTGCTTATAGTGAATATAAAGAAAATGAACTTAAACAAAAAGCAGAATTAATAATTAAAACTTTTAAATCAAATTTTAGCGAATCAATAGAAAACGCTAAAGAATCTTACGATACTTATGTTGGTCTTTTATTAAATTTTACGCATGTTGTTGAATTATATAAAAAATTAGTTAAAGAAAATAAGATACTAGAACTTGAAGTTAAAAATAAAACTTCTGACGCATTAACAAATGATAGAAAAACATATTATGAAGACCAAAGTATTGATACTTTAAAATTTTATCATATGATAATTTTAATTATATATATAATTTGTTTAATAGTTTTTGCGGTGTCAATATTTGTGTTTCCATCAACATCATCTAGGGCATCATTAATAGGTATACTAGTTTTTTTTATAATTTATCCTTTTATTTGTATAAGAATATTTAACTTTTTTTATTATCTTAAAAATGTATTAATTAGTGTATTTCTAAATAATTTTTATAAGGATATTTAAATTTTAATAAATAAAAAAATTATTTTTTATTTATTAGTTATTTATTTATTAAATATTAATTATTTATTTAATTCTTCAATATCATCTGTAATATCAGGATGAATGAATTTAATACCACCCCAACCAGTTTGTTTAGATTGACCAAATTTTTTATCTAAATAATCATATAATTCTTGTCCCTTTGGAATTTTTCTACCAGATTGTTCTTGTGAAAACCACAATTTAAAATCTTCCATTAATCCACGTTTACCAATTACATCTTTTGAATCTCCAGTTTTTATAATTCTTTCGGAAACAAATGCCGCAATATTATCTTGACCTTTTCTATATTTATTTGAAGCACTCATTACGATACCACAATCCTCTACAACTCCATTTGTTTCAAATGTTTTTTTAACAAGCATACTCATAAAAACTGGAGCTAATTCAGGTAATCTATCTTTTAATGATTTATCTTTTGGAAATACAAACTCCGTGTCATCTGTATGTTCTTCACCTTCATCAACAAATTTAGACAAGAAATCGCATTTTCTAATACGTCTCCATGTTCCATCATCATTACTCGTAATATCAAACAATGAATTAGTACAAACAACAAGTTTAAACTGCGGCTCAAAAATTTCACTTTCACAATAAAGCGCACGACCTTGAACCGGGTCACCACCTGTTAATTCTTTCATAATGCCTTCATTAATTTTAGTATCTTTTGATGGTTCTTGCATAACAGCATATCTTATTCCCTTTAACTGAATAATTTCAGAAGAAGTACCGCCAATTGCGTTTCTTTTTTCAGTTACAAGTGTAATAGGAACAGTGCCTTTATATTCACCTAGAGCATGAGACATCAAGTCAGTTAATATTGATTTACCATTACTTCCACTGCCATGATAGATATTAAATGTTTGATTTAAATTTGTACCAATTAAACAAGATGCTAAATGTTCCCACATATATTTATTAAGTTCAGGAATAGGAAATAATTTTTCCATAAATGATGATAACTCATTACTAGTTTTTTCCATATCTGAATTATATTCAACGTAATTAATTCCACATGATTTTGTTATATAATCCTGTGGATAACCATCTCTAAATTTTTTTGTTTTGAAATCAATTACACCATTATTGAAGCACAATAAATATTTGTTTGTATCCATATTTTTTACAAAATCTTTATCATAAAATATTTCCATTGCTTCTCTCATCACATTATTTTTATCATTTGTTCTTTTTAAATCAACCATTATTTCTGAAATTGCTTTTGATTTTTTTCTAAGATGTTCTACTCTTTCATCATTTGGGTCAAATTGTTGCATTTCTGCTGACACACTTTCATTTTTTTTAGCATATAAATTATACATATCTTTTGATATTGCGAATCTTAATGTCATTCCTTTATCAGTTTCCCATCGATGATTTTTAAATGTATGCCACGTTTTATTTGTAATGCTACTACATACATATTTATCACTAAACATTTTATGTAAAACTTGAGCTTTATCAAATTCGGTTTTTGAAAATAATGTTTCTTCCATAAAATAATCAATGGTCGTGTGTTTAACTTTTTCATACTCATCAAACGCATCTTGCTTTGCCCAGTATACAATAGAACGTTTAGTAATACCATTTTTTTTATTTTTCATTTTACTCCACTCATTATATAATCCTTGGATTGAATTGTAATCAAAATCACTTGCCTTACTTCTTAGCATAACCCAAGATAAGAATAATCTATCATCTGTATGTTTCAAAGCAAATGCTATTTGTCTACTTAATAAATGTGAACCAGGTTCAAAATATTTTTCTGGTAATATTTGAGTATATTCATGTAATTCTTTAATATCATATTCAGAAGGTAACAAAGATTTTAGTAAATTATCAACTGCTTTTTTTAAAGTATCTTTATTTGTAATATCACTTAATGATATATTTTCATCATCCTCATCATCTTCAAAAATTAAATTTACTTTTGTTTTACTAGCCGGTCTCTTAATTTTGTGTCCTTTAGATTCTAGTCTTTTATTATAAGAATCTAATATTTTTGGATTTAGTTCAAATTTTGGATTTCCTTCATTTTGAACTGATAATTTAATAAAATTATTTTTTAAATCAAAGTCAGCGATTCTTTTTTCATCCATCATAAATTCACCGTCTGCCTTATCATATGTTATAATAAAATGTTGAGTTAACTCATAAGCTTCATTACCTGGTTTTCTAGAACCAAATAACTGCCAATTTGTTGTGCCTTTACTAATACCTTCATCTAATACTGATTCCCAACTATTAGTTAAAGGAAGCTCCCATATTTCAGCCAGTTTTTCTACTATTTTCTCACGAAGCATCGTCTGAATAGTATGGTCAATTTGAATTCCAAATATCATATGAATGCCATCTTTTGTTAAACTTCCATCTTCTAACCTATTTACATTTGGTTTTTCAAATATAAATACATCAAATGGTTTATTTTCTTCAAAAATAAAATATGCCTTAATTTCTTCCAAATACAATAATATCATATCTTGAATATGTTCCTTTGAATGTTGTCTTGAATCTACATCATAATTATATCTAAAATCAAAATCAACTGCCATAGGACCAATATTTTCTAATTGTTTTTCTGTTAAATATTCTTTTCTTTTTTTTACAAATACATTATCATAATATAGGCTATGAAATATATTTAATTCTTCTTTTGGTATTGAATAAGATCCAGCAAATATGTTTAAATTTTTATCTTTATCGCCAATTCTTGTATGTGTAACTGGTAAACTTTTATCATTCTTAGCATTATGCTTTGCTAAGAATTCGCTTAAATCTTTAAAATTAGATGTTGTCATATTCATTGTTAGTTAATATACTATACTAATATATTTCTATTTCAGTTTTTTTATAATTTAATAATTAAATAATTATAAATAACATATGTTAAATAATATAATAATATATATGTGCTTATTTAAATGATTATATATTACAAAATTGATATAAAAATACATTAATATAATAATATAATGAGTAATTTTATTTCAAAAGAATCTATTAATAGATTATTAAAAGATGTCAAACATATTATTAAAAATCCTTTAACTGATAATGGTATTTATTATATTCATGATGATACAGATTTATTAAAAGGATACGCATTAATTATTGGACCTGAAGATACTCCTTACTACGGGGGTAATTATTTTTTTGAATTAAAATATCCTTTTGATTATCCTCATACTCCTCCAAAAGTTACTTATTGTACTAATGGTGATGATGTAAGATTTAATCCTAATTTATATAAATGTGGTAAAGTTTGCGTTTCATTATTAAATACTTGGAAAGGTGAACAATGGACTTCATGCCAATCTATTTCAACAGTTTTACTTACTTTATGTACTCTTTTGTGTAAAGACCCATTATTAAATGAACCAGGTGTCTCAATAACACACTCAGATATGAAAAATTACACTGATATTATTGAATATTCAAATATTAATATTGCCATTTGTAGTATTGTTGGTAAAAAAACTGGAGTTTATCATAGTTTTTTTGAAAATTTTGAGCCTTTTATAAAAGAAAATTTTCAAAAAAATTATGATAAAATAATAAATTTTGCTGAAAAAAAAAATATTGAATTTGTTAATAAACCGGTTATAACAACGGGATTTTATGGTATGCGAATTAAAATTGACTATGAAAAAGTAATTGAAAAATTGAAAGAAAATAAATTATTAATAAGTTAATTGTTATTTTTAAAAATTACATTTATTATTTAAAACAAAATTGAAATAAATATATAATATTAAAGTATATTATATATTAATCATGCACTTCTGTACCGTTTGTAATAACATGTATTATCTTAGGATTGATGAACAAAATCCTAATAAATTAGATTATTATTGCCGCAATTGTGGTAACGAAGATAAAATATTGGCACAAGATAATATGTGCGTATCTAAAACTTTTATAAAAAAAAGCGATAATTCATTTAATCATATTATTAATGAATATACAAAACTAGACCCAACACTTCCAAGAGTTAGCACAATTTTGTGCCCTAATTCTGAGTGTGAAACAAACACAAATAAGAAAAAAAGAGAAATAATATATATAAGATACGATGATACAAATATGAAATATGTTTATTTATGCTCTGAATGTTCTACAATTTGGCAAACAAATAATGTATAATAAAATAACTACATAATAATAACAAAAATTTAAATATATTTTTTTATTATTAAATACATTTTTTATTATTAAATAAAATTGAAATATTATTATTTAAAAGTATCTTTAGTAAATATATTAAACAACAATGAGCGATAACGAAAATTATTCTACCGGTGAAAGTGATAATGAAGATAATGGATATTCTGATGATGAAAAAATAATTACTAAAAAAGTTGGTGGAACTATAGAAGATATTGAATCTTCTGATGAGGAAGAAGAAGAAGAAGAAGCAGAAGGTAAAATTGTGGTTGACGATGATGATTATTATGATGACAAAGTTGGTGGAGCTTTATTTAACGGAGTAGATTTTGGTTCTTCTGATTCTGAAAAAGATGATGAATCAGATGATGATGATGAAAGTGAAAATGAAGATATTTCTTCAAGCGCAGTACCCAAATCAAAAAAAACAGCAAAAATAACAGTTGACCCTATTTTAGACGAAGATGAATACGAAAATGATGATGATGACGAAGAGGACGAAAATTATTTACAAAAATTTGACAGTGAAATTAGTAAAAATTATATATCTGAACAACACCCTGAATGTGCTATTCATAATTATGATGAAATTGCTAAATTAACAATTATAGTTAGAGACAATGATGGTATAATAGTTGACCCACTTCATAAAACCTTACCATTTATGACAAAATATGAAAGAGCAAGAGTTCTTGGACAAAGAGGAAAGCAAATAGAATGTGGAGCAAACCCACTTATTAAACTTCCTGAAGGTATAATTGACGCACATATTATTGCTGAATTAGAGTTACAACAAAAAAAAATACCTTTTATTATAAGACGACCTCTTCCTGGGGGAGGTAGTGAATATTGGAATTTAAAAGACCTTGAAATGATTTTGTTTTAAATAAGTTCTTTAAGTTACTTTTTCAATATATATTGTAAAATATGTAAAAAACTGTCGGAAAAGTCCAGGATAAAAAGTGAAAATGGACATTTATAAATGTCCATTTTTGAAAAGGCCCTTAAGACTTTTGGAAAAAAAACAATTTGACTGCATAAAATATTTTTAAGGTCTGACAATAATTTATAATTTTTTTATTTTGTTACCATATTTTTTTTATAATTTATTTTTAAAAGTATTTAGGAACTTTTTTTGTTAACAATATATATAACAAATGTTGACAAATTCAGTTCAAAAAGTTCCGCATATTTTTGTTAGTGAAATTTGTGACTATTCAACATCACGTAAAAGTCAATATGATAGACATAATTTGACCAGTAAGCATAAAAAACTAACAAATTTTAACAAATTAAGTTCTGAAAGTTCCGATATTTTTAATTGTAAAAATTGTGATAAAACTTACAAATCACGTGTTGGATTGTGGAATCACAAAAAAAAATGTTATAACCTTGTAAATAAAAATATTTGTAAAGAAATAAAAGAAGAAATACAAGAAAATGAACCAACTGACAAAGACCTTATTATGATTTTAATTAAAGAAAATTCAGAATTAAAAAATATGATGATGAAAGTTATAGAAAATGGAACAAACAATATTACAAATAATACAAATAATACAAATAATTCACATAATAAAACATTCAATCTTCAGTTCTTTTTAAATGAAACTTGTAAAGATGCAATGAATATTATGGATTTTGTTGATTCTATTAAGATTCAACTATCCGATATTGAAAGTATTGGCCAATTGGGGTTTGTTAATGGAATGTCTAAACTTATTATTAAACATCTTAACGCATTAGATGAAAATATGAGACCGGTTCATTGTAGCGACCCAAAAAGGGAATCGTTATATGTTAAAGACGCAAATGTTTGGGAAAAGGAAGACCCTGAAAATAAAAAAATAAAAAAAGCAATTAAATATATTTCTCATAAGAATATTTGTGCTATTCCTGAATGGAAAGCAAAATATCCAGACTGTATTTATAGTGATTCCAAAAAAAGTGACCAGTATAATCATATTATTATAGAAGCAATGGGAGGTTCAGGAGACAATGATGCCGAAAAAGCAGATAAAATAGTAAAAAAAATAGCAAAGGAAGTTATAATTGATAAAAGCAATTGATAAAAATATATAAATTTTAAATTTTATTCGGTTATTTCAAGTTTAATATAAAAACCAGGCCACTTATTGTTATTAATAAACTTATTGTAATATCTTGTTTCTTCTTCTTCCATTTTAGGGGCATCTTCTGATTTTACTCCTGGAATTTCTTGACACATTTCAATAATGTTAATTGAATAATTCTGGTAGTCTCTCTCGTCTAAATTAAAATCTTGTATAATCCATTCCTTGACTATACTTAAAAATTGTGTAATAGTCCAATTAATTTTAATATTGTAATATATTGTATTTGTTGTGTTTGCTTCTTTAAAATAAACTGTAACCCACTCATTTGTATCATCACAATGAATGATATTATTTGATGATTGTTGAATTTCTGAAATTCTTAAATACATATTATTTGCTAGAGTCATTTTAGTTTGATGATTAATAATTTAACTAATATTATTAATTATCATTTCAATTTTTTTATTAATATAAATCAATTACTTATTCTAAATAATAAATTATATTTAAATGTATTAAACAAAATTGTTTAATTTATTAAATGAGTAATTTAGATAATTTTACAAAATCATTTGATAATTTATTTATTACAACTATACAAAATATATTAGGAAGCAATCTAACAATTTGTAAATGGAGTTTTTTATTCACTTCTATTGGGATTGGAATAAATGTAGTAATAAATTCATTTTATTTGATTAAAATAAATAATGAAAATAATATATTAAAAAGTAAAATAAATTTATTATTAAATGAAACTAAACTAATAAATGAAAACAATATAACAATTTATGAAATTTTAAAAAAAAATACATTAAAAACAGATATGTTAAAAACAGATATGTTAAAAACAGATATGTTAAAAACAGATATGTTAAAAACAGATATGTTAAAAACAGATTTAATTATTGAAAATAAAAAATTTTTATTAAATGAATATCAAGAATTAGATTATGAATATTTATATGCTTAAATATAAAAATTAAAATAAAAATTTATTATAATAATGTTTAATATATTTAAAAATATTAATAATTTAGTTATACGTTTTTTTAATTTTATTTCATCTAAAACAAATTCTGAAAATAACTTTGATAATGATTTAGAAAAATGTGATTTAGTACATTTTGATTCGCCATTATATAGTGATAAAACTATATTTACTGAATAAATAAAAAATATTTATATAAGTTATGTTAGTAACAGCAAATAAAATACCCAAAAACAATATTGTTTGGAAATATAGCAATCCAAAAAAATCACAAAAATTAGCATATAAATATTTTGGCAAAAATGCGATTATTTATAGGTCTACTAGAAAAAATAAAAAATATATGATTCAGGATGACAAAGGACACTGGGTTCATTTTGGACAGATTCCTTACCAAGATTATACGAAACATAAAAATTTAACACGACGCAAAAATTATCTTACGAGAAGTGGTAAGATTTGTGGCGATTGGAAAAAACATAAATATTCGGCAAATAATTTAGCTAGAAAAATTTTATGGTAAATAATTATTTTCTTTTAGATTTTCGTGTTCTTTTAGATTTTCGTGTTCTTTTAGATTTTTGTGTTCTTTTAGATTTTTGTGTTCTTTTAGATTTTTGTGTTCGTTTAGATTTATAACCACCATCAAATTGTTGACTGTTACTAGGAGTGCTATTAAGAGAACTAAACGCACTAGCTACTGTAGTAGCATCATCATCATCATCATAATCAGAAGCCAGACGAGCATTACCTTCTTCACATATAAAATCTACAGCATCAGCAATCCAATGCGCAACATTATCCTTGTTATCGCAAGTAAAATGTCCATTACTATCTCTTTGTAAAATTAATTTAGGATTACTATCAGCTGAATTATCAAATATAAAAACATTTGAAACTATTGAACTAGGTATTAATACATACTGACTAATAACTCCTCTAACTTGCGCATGTGTGCCTGATATTCTTTTATTTTCGAAATCTGACAAAGCTGAACCATCAACAGAAAGTGTACCACTAGAGTGTCCATCTTTTATTCTAGAAAATACTCTTTCCAACGCAACCTCTGTTTCAATAAGAACAGCACAAATTGATATATCATATCCATCCATTAATGCTCCGGCTATTTTTTTTTGATAGTCTAAATATGATCTTCCGGTAGCATCGTAGATTATATCTCTTTTATATCGTTTTGCTAACTCAAAAAAATAATCATTTGCGTTATTTGTCGGTTTTCTACAATCATCTGAACTATGATAAACTTGTTCATTAATTGGATCTGGATTTATAGTAATCCAATCTATATCTTGAAATTGTGGTTTAGCTTTTACTTGTGCTAAACATGTAGATTTTCCAGCACCTGACCCACCAACCATAAAAATAATTTTAGGTTTTTGACCAGCATTTAATCTTGGGTTTGGTTCATTTAAATGATTTTCACTAATAAGTCTCTGTAAATTACTAAATACATCTGGTAAATTAGCACGACAATCTGGTGTTTTAGTTAATATCTCTTTATGAGCATTCACAAATTCATCAAAGTTCATTATATTATACTAAAATAAAATAAAATAAAATATAATATGATATAACAAAATATAAAGAATTTCCCACTACTATTATAATGAAGGTAGCTCTTTGTTTTATTATTAGTTATGAACATATTTTAAACAAAGAACATATTTGGCGTGAATGGATTGAACCAAATAAAGACATTATAAATGTATATTTTTATTACAAAGA
>Ga0075464_10000317_pt1 | contig 20925 bp, 27 predicted proteins | sample DEB19_08_DNA_5_FD_75068 | JGI IMG/M metagenome (GOLD analysis project Ga0075464, IMG submission 75068) | Aqueous microbial communities from the Delaware River and Bay under freshwater to marine salinity gradient to study organic matter... | ecosystem: Environmental > Aquatic > Marine > Coastal ...
TGTAGAGCTTACTACAAAGCCGGTACTTCACGATAAATTCTACCAGGGTAAATACAAATTTGAAAAAATAAAAGACGTGCTTATTAAAGATCCTGACTATATCGAATATATGTTGAGCCTGACCGACCTCGACCCGGATGTTAAATACTCAATCGAACACCACCTTGAAAATCTTGACGAGCCTATGGAGCTTAGATTCGGTGTTGGTAAATATAAAGGAATGACAATAGAAGACGTGGCGGAAATAGATATGCAGTATCTAAGCTGGGCGTATCATAATATGAAAATGGGTAAATGGATGAGGGAAAAAATCGGAGAGATTTTAAGCCGAAACTAACCTCCGAGGTATTTTTTCTTAATTTCATCACTTGCAAGAAGCGCTTTTGCATCATCTTCCATTACAAGCGATCCGTTTTCCATTACATATGCCCTGTCGGCAATTTTAAGTGCGGCAGCGGCATTTTGCTCAACTAAAAGAATGGTAACATCATCGTTTTTGTTTAAATCTACCAAAATTCCAAACAGATCTTTTACTATAATAGGAGCAAGTCCGAGTGACGGCTCGTCAAGTACCAGCATTTTAGGTTCACTCATCAAAGCTCTTGCAATTGCCAGCATCTGCTGCTCACCACCGCTCAGACTCCCACCGTAGTTATTTCTTTTTTGCTTAAGTCTTGGGAAAAGCCTGAACATCTCCTCTTTTAAGTTTTCATAATTTTCTTCATTTGTATATGCACCTATTTTAAGATTTTCTTCAACTGTAAGGTTAATAAATATTCTTCTTCCCTCGGGCACCAAAGCCATACCGTGTTTAACAATCTTATCTGTTGAAAGTTTGGAAATGTCCCCTTCTACGAATCTGACAGTTCCTTCTTTTTTAACAAGATTGAAAATTGCGCTAAGTGTTGAAGTTTTACCTGCACCGTTCGCACCGATAATTGTAACTATCTCACCTGCTTTTACTTCAAAATCTATTCCTCTTACAGCTTCAATAACTCCATATTTTACTTTTAAATTATTAACCTTCAACATCGATATCTCCTAAATATGCTTTTATTACCGTTTCATCTTTCATCATATCGGCAGGTTTACCCTCGAAAATAGTTTTACCATAATCAAGCACCATTACCCTATCCGCTATTTTTTGAACGAATTTCATATCGTGTTCGATAAAAAGAATCGTTTTTTCTTTTTCACTTCTGAGTCTAAACACCGTATCAGCAAGTTCATCAGTCTCTTTAGGGTTCATTCCGGCTGCAGGCTCGTCCAAAAGAAGTAAATCCGGCTCAGTCGCAAGAGCCCTTGCTATTTCAACTTTTCTTTGATTTCCGTAACTCAAGGCCTTTGCGTTATGATTTGCGTATTTGTCTATTTTTAAAAACTTTAAAATTTCCATTGCAAGTTCTTTGTGAACTTTTTCCTGGGAGAAAAATCTTGGAAGTCTGAAAACAGCTTCAAAAAACGTATATTCAATATGGTTATGAAACCCTATAAGTACGTTTTCAAGTACCGTCATAGAATTAAAAAGCCTGATATTCTGGAATGTTCTGGCAATACCTTTTTCCACGATTTTCACTGGACTTAGTCCCGTAATTTCTTCATCTTTAAAATATACATGCCCGCTTGTTGGCTCAAACGCTCCCGTAATAATATTAAAAAGCGTGGTTTTACCTGCACCGTTAGGTCCTACAAGGGCAAATATCTCACCCTGTTTCACTTCAAAATTAACATCTTTTATCGCAACAACTCCGCCAAACTGCTTGGTTACATTTTTAACTTTTAACATTTTTCTCCTTTAAATACTCTTCGCCTTCTTTTCTCGCCCATTTGATAAACAGTCTCTTACTGTCTAAAATTCCTAACTCTTTTTCATTAATAATATGTTCTTTTAAAGCTTTCGCGCATGCGTATGCATTTGAAAAACCTCTGCCGCCCATACCGTTAATAATATAAAGTCCGTCAATAAAATTTAAAAATTTAGGCATTTCGCCTTTTACTATTTTCGGATTCATACTCAAGCTCTCATTTACATCTATAATTTTACCAACCACAGGAAAATAATCAACACTCGCAGCCCGAAACCCACCTATAATTTTTGATATTTTAAAATTTTGTATATCAACTATTTCTTTAGCCTTTTCAATAAGCTCATACGCTTCCTCTTCATTTTCATGACATTCATAACAGTTTCTTTTATGTGTTGCACCTATTTTTATAATTCCGTCAACTTCAGTCAAAGAGCAGTTTTTATGAAAATGGCAAGGCAAAACTTCTTTTAATTTTCCATTTTGGCTGGTTGGGTAGGTTTTCCATTTTCCATTAATTTCTCCCCTGCCTTCAATCCTCTCACCCCAAATAGGACGAATATTTATATAAGGGATATCTATTATTTCTTTATACCCTGTAGCAAGAATTACGTTTTTGGTTTTATATTCTCCTACGCACCAGTATTCTCCGTCTTTATACAGATTTTTTATCTGGTTTATTTCGTAATCGACTTTTATTTTTTCTTTTACTTCTTCAGGGAAAACCACACCGCCGTCTTTAAAGAAAAAACCGCCGTACTTTTTTTCAAAAGGAAGTCTTATTTCTTTTTCGTATTTTTTAAATTTTTCTATATCCCTCTCGTCTCTTGGCAAAAGAGTCACACCAATTTTATGGGTATCGATACCTACTTTTTCGTAAAACGAAAGAGAATCAACAATTGCATTGTTTATAAATCTTGTATATGCAGTATCAAATCCTACTTTCGGAAATAAAAACGCCCCGGCTGCCGCACTTGCTCCTGAAGTTAAAATCCCATCTTCATCAATTAAAAGCGTATTATATTCTTTAAACTCATAAGCCGCTAAAAGTCCGGCTATACCTCCTCCGATTATAATAAAATCAAAATGTTTCATCAAATGTATTTTCAAGTACTTTTTTATCTATTTTTTTACATTTATCAAATAAAAACTTTTTAAATTCCTCTTTATCTATTTTCACCTGTACATAAATCATTTTTTCATCTTTACTGTACCAACTATCACCTTGAAGCGCATTTAATATTACGAAGTCTTTAATTTCCGAGTCGATATTTTTATCTTCAAGCCCAAGTTTTCTTAAAAACAGTTTAGTTTTACTCTGCAGTTTGGCAACAAGTTCGCTAACACCTAATGAATATGCTTCTTCCTGTTTCAATCTGTTTAATTTATCCGCATGTACTTTACCGACACTTAAAAAAGATGACTGATAACACACCCAAAATGGAGCCGGCAACTGATGAACATAACATTTTGTAAATTCTGTTACTTTAGTAGTAGTGTTTGAAACACTACAGCCTAAAAAAATAAGTGGCGCTAAAAATAGTAATCTCTTCATTTTTTACCTTTTTCAGATATATTCAACTCAAAAAACAATTCCCTGCTTTTACTTCTCTCTTTTGCCAGATATAAATTCTCACCTTCTATAGTAATCTGTCTACCTTTTTTAGAAATATTTACTTCAGGCATTGATAAATTAATATTAATAAGTTTAGCTACCCAAAATATATTGCACAGTTTTTCAATAATGTCTTTTTGAGGTAGCAGACATTTATATTTTTCAATTTCTCTTTTTTTAATTTTCTTTCTTTTATAATATCTTATAATTTTTGACATCAAAAGCCTATCACAATGCCTGAAACCGTAATGAAGAGAGTTTAAAAGAATATAATCCGTATGTTTGTGAGCTTCATAAAAGTCTATAAGCTCACCAGCACGTGATAGTTTAATTGCGTAAGTCAAATGAAGTTTATATTTATCATCAAGTTTAAAATCATCTTTAAGTAAATCAAAAAGTTCAAGTGCAATTTTCGTTTCATATGAAGAAAGTTTCGTATCTATTTGATAAACGTCAATAATTGTTCTAACCGAGGGATTAAAATTTTCGGGAAATTTATGATTATCGTGTCTTAAAAGATCACTTAAAAACACACCTTCCCTTACACCAACCCCACTTGTAATTACCTGCTTGGCTCCTAAAAAATCCAAAAGTTCAGTGAAAATAAGTACACCCGGTCTTATAACATCAAGTCTTTCTGGTTTTACGCCTATTTTTAAAAGTTCGTCGTCTTTCATTTTGACAATTGATTTTAAAAATTTATAATGATCTTTCACATCATATGTAAAGCCGTGAAGAATATCGAGAGGATATTCGATTTTTTTCATAATGACCTGTGAAAGTGCCCTAATCGTACCGCCTATTCCGAATACTTTATTTTGTTTAAACTCACCATCAAGACGCTTTATCTCTTTTTGAATATGCTTTTTAGCACCTTCAATATCGCCTTTATCAAAATAAAGCTCTTTAAGCCTAACAGTACCAAGTTTAAGGGAGATTGTTTTTTCGATGTTTTTTCTTTTGATAAGAGCAAGTTCCGTAGATCCTCCTCCGATATCGATAGTGACGCCGTTTTTTTCATACAGAAGATTTGCTGCCGCAACTCCTCCGAAAAACGCCTCTTTATCACCGTCTATGACTTTTATGTTGATTCCAAGCTCTCTTCTTACCCTGCTTAAAAATTCGCTTCTATTCGGTGCGTCCCTTACAGCTGAAGTAGCGACTGCAAGTATTTTCCTTACTTTCAAAGACTTTGCAATTAAAAGAAATTCCCTAAGGGCGTTAATGGCTCTTTCAATTGCAAAATCCTGAAGGTTCCCACCGTTTTCATAAGCACCTTCACTAATTCTTACTTTACTTTTTTCTTCACGTAAAAGATAAAAACCAAAACGGCTGGTTTTTTTAAATACAGCCATTCTGGCTGAGTTCGAACCTATATCAATTACAGCCGTTATTTTAGCCATTATTCTTCTTCGTCTTTATGTATAAGTTCGGCTTTAAGTCTAAGTTCTTTTGCATTTTCCATATTATCAGGATCAGGTACAATCGCATCTACAGGACATACCTGAACGCATTGAGGCTCTCCTCCGTGTTCAATACATTCCGTACATAAATCCGGATCTATTTCATAAATCGGATCTGCAGGTTCAATTGCTCCGTTAGGGCATTCATCAACACATGCATCGCATGCTATGCATTCTTCATTTATCATAAGTGACATGCTACTCCTTTGGATAACAAAATTTATAGCCTCTTCGGCGAATGGTCTTAATTGTATCAATTTTAAAAACTTTGTCAACCTTTTGACGTATCTGATTTACAGCAACTTCTATAACATTCGGTGTTACGAGCTCCGGCTCCTCCCAAATGGCGTCTAAAAGCTGCTCTTTTGATATGACCTGATTCGGATATCTTGCCAAGTGAGTAAATACTTCAAAGGCTTTACCTTTTAAATACGTTTCTTTACCGTTATAAATGATTTTTTCTTCATCTTTGATGATAATTAAATCTTTAATCTTAATCTGAGACTCTTTACCGCTTCTTAGCGCAACATTGATTCTGGTTATTAATAAATCAAAATTGAGAGGCTTTCTTATAAAATCATCAGCTCCCATTTTTAGAACTTTTATTTCCGTTTCAACTGAATTATCATTTGATATTACGATAATTTTAATTAAAGGATAAATCTCCTTAGCGTAATCAATAAATTTAAATACTTCGCTAAGCCCAAAATCCGCATCAATTATTGCAAGATTATAATGTCTTACATCCAAAAAATACTTACCGTCTCTGACCGTATAAGCAGAATCGCTTTTATACCCTACTTCTTCAAGAGATTTGGTAATCAAATGATTTAAGGTTTCGTCCTTTTCAATTACAAGAAGTCTCACTCTCTCTCCTTTACATTCGTATTCGGCAAGCGGCCGAATACGACCCCAAACCTAATACTCGAAAAATTATATCAAAAATTAATATTTTCTTAAAATCTCCACTCCCACTAAAGCATTTCTTAAAATTTCAGGCTTTTGAATTTTGAGCATGAGGCTTTTCATCTGCGGATATTTAGCCGTTAATTCATACTCTATGGATTCTAAAGCATCTTCGATTAATAAAAACTTTTTTTCTTTCATTAAGTTTTCTATAAGGTTACATACATCTGCGTAATTAATAAATTCGTTTTTGTTTTCGTATTCTATCTCGGCGTTTACTATAACTTTTTGAGTTTTTTCCCTCTCTTCGGGAAGTATTCCGATTATAGCCTCAAACTCCAAATTTTCAATTAATATTTTATAATTATTCTCAATTCTCAATTCTCCATTCTCCATTATTATATTACTCTTTTCTCCTGTCCCGTTAGCAGTCTGTAGATGTTTTCTTTATGTTTATAAAGCACTATAAACCCAATAATTAAAAGCGGAGCGTGTGATTGAATCGAAAGATCAGGATATAAAACATACGTACTCAGTATCCCGACCACAATTGCCGTAAGTGAACTAAGCGATGATATCCTAACAGTTTTAGCCATAATAAACCAAACTACAATCGCCACAAGCACCGCTTTTGGAACAAGCACCAAAAGAACACCGGCAGTTGTCGCCACACCTTTTCCGCCTTCAAGTTTCAAATAAGGTGAAAAACAGTGCCCTATTACCGCAATTACGGCTATCGCCCACTGTGTAGCCTCGCATACCCCGAACGCTTTTGCCGCAAGTATTACAAGCGCACCTTTAAGCGCGTCAAGTAAAAGTGTAATAGCCGCCAGTTTTTTGGCTTTTGCAGGGTCTGTTTGTTTCAAAACCCTAAGCACATTCGTAGCGCCTATATTGCCGCTTCCCTGCTCTTTAATATTAATTCCAGCGAAATATTTTGCTATCAGGTAACCAAACGGGATTCCCCCGACAAGATAAGCTATTAAATACCATATTAACGGTGACATGTTTTTCCTTTTTTGTGAAATTATAATATAATTTTTATAAAGTAATCGCAGTTTATATATGCTCGAAAAGGACATAAATGATAAACGAAATAAAAAACCTTATAAAAAAACATAATATAACAATAGCCGCGCACTACTATGAAAAAGACGAAATATTCGAACTTGCAGATTTAACAGGCGACAGTCTGGAACTTGCCAAAAAAACAAGTTCACTTAAAAACCCGCTAATATTTTGCGGTGTAAAATTTATGGGTGAGAGCGCAAAAATACTAAATCCTGAAATTGACGTATATATGCCGCGCCTTGCGGACTGCTCTATGGCAAGAATGGCTGAGGAGATTAAAGTTCAAAACAACATAGATCTTTTAAAACAAAACAATATAGATTTTCTTCCTATCACATATATCAACTCAACCGCCAAAACAAAAGCCATAGTCGCCCAAAACGGCGGACTTACATGTACAAGCTCAAACGCACAGAAAATCATCGAATGGGCTCTGAAACAAAACAAAAAGATCTTTTTCCTGCCCGATAAAAACCTCGGAAGAAACATTGCAACCAAACTCGGCATAACATCAGCAATAATCGGTGAAGAAAACTGGCAAAACGCCACTATGATATGTTTTGACGGGCACTGCAGCGTTCATCAGCTCTTTATGCCAGAACACGTGGAATTTTACAAAGAGAGATTCCCTGATATCAAAATTGTTGTACACCCGGAATGTTCCCCTGAAGTGGTAAAACTCGCCGACTTTGCGGGAAGCACGTCTCAAATTTTGAATTATGTAAAAGAAAACCCGACAACCCCTATGGCTATCGGGACTGAATTTAATTTCGTAAACAGAATGAAAAACGAAATAAACCCGAATATTTACGTACTCAGCTCAACAAAACCGGAATGTCCTTCAATGAACGAAACGACTCTGGAAGAGCTGTATAAACTATTAAAAGCCATAGATGAAGGAAAAGATTACAATAAAATCGAAGTTGATCCCGAAATTGCTAAAAACGCAAAAATAGCACTTGAGAGAATGATGAAACTCTCTTAAATGGAGAATTGAGAATTGAAAATTGAGAATTTAAAAAATTACAAAATACGAAATTTTCTTTTTTTATTCCTTTCTTTTTTTCATCCTTTGTACCATAATAACAAGGAGAATTTATGCTCATGAAACATCAGATAATCGATTTTTTAAAAAACGCTCTAAACGAAGATATCGGAAGAGGCGATCTTGCAAGAAGACTGATTAACAAAAACGCAAAAGCCTTTATCAGGGCGAAAAGCAGCGGTGTCGTAGCTGGGATTGAGTATATTAAACACTTTTCGGACCTTGCGGATGTAAAATTTGACTTTAACTTCCAAGACGGCGATTTATATAAAGAAGGGGATATTATCCTTGAAATATACGGTAACGCAAAAGATCTGCTCTCAATCGAAAGAACCATGCTCAATATCCTGCAGCACGCAAGTGGAATAGCCAGCAACGCATATGAATTTGTAAAACTGACAGAAGGAAAACTTAAAATTCTCGATACAAGAAAAACAAGACCGGGACTTAGAATTTTTGAAAAATATGCGGCGTTTTGCGGAGGGGTTACCAATCACAGACTCGGACTTGACGACTGTCTGATGCTGAAAGATACGCACCTCGCACTTTTTAACTCAATCGAAGAAGCTGTAAAAATCGCAAGGGAAAACATCCCTTTCACCACAAAAATAGAAATAGAAGCTGAAACCGTACAAATGGCAAAAGACGCCATGAGAGCCGGTGCGGATATCGTAATGTGTGACAATATGAGCTTTGATGAAATCAAAGAGGTGGTGGAATTTAGAAACGAAAACTTTAAAGGAGTATTCCTTGAAGCCAGCGGCAACGTAACGCTTGAGAATATCAAAAACTACGTACAAACCGGAATTGACGCCGTAAGCAGCGGAGCTATAATCCATCAGGCCACTTTCAAAGATTTCTCAATGAAAATGAAATAAGGAGTTAAATATTTTAATAGAAGACAAAATTTTCGAATACGGACACTTTATAGGCATTAAACCCGCCAAAGAGATAATCGAATACATCAGACAAAAACACAACTACGAACTTCAGTATTGGGATTTTATCATCACATACGATGAAATGAACGAAAGGGATCTGGCATACTGCTATAACCCTTATAAAGGCATTGAGAGAATTGACAACATCCCTCAAACTTCCAAAATCAGAATCAAAAACGCCAAAGTTTTTGAGCCTCTCGATATTTACCAAAAATGCGCGGTTTACGCCATGAACGAAGCTCCCGCCACACTTATTACCGGTAGGTTCGGAAGCGGAAAAACCCTGCTTGCAACCGCTACGGCTTTGAGTCTTACCAAAAAGAAAATATTTATTACCAGACCGCCTATAGGAATCAGCAGCGATTATGACATAGGATTTCTTCCCGGAAGCAAAGACGAAAAAATGCTTGAATGGGCGGGAGGTTTCCTGAGTGCCCTTAATTACCTCTACAGAGACCTTAAAGGCCAAAGCTACGACAGCATAAAAAGCCAGCTTTTCTTTGAAAAATTTGAAATAATCCCTCTTAATATGATTCAGGGTGTTTCCATTTTGGAAGACGAAGTTTTAATAGTGGACGAATCGCAGCTTGTAACAAGGGAGTATATGAGTATGATTCTCTCACGTATGAGCGAAGGAAGTAAGCTGTTTTTGCTTGGGGATCTGCACCAGACATATTCAACCATAGACAAACAGGACAGCGGTCTTTTCAGACTCCAGCAGGTATTGCCTCACGTAGCGCTTGCATGGGTGGATCTTAAAAAGATCTACCGTAACAAACTGACTGAAATTGCTATAAAACTGTTAGAATAAATCATGTTTGATATTATTTTCTATATATTTTAAAAAAATAAACAATATAAAAGATACGGCAAACATAATCAAACTCAAATACATAGCCGTATCAATATCTCCGTTAAAAACTGCTGAAAAAATTTCAATTGAAATCGTATTGGTTTTAAATGGAATATTTCCTCCAAGCATCAAACTGATACCTACTTCTCCAAAAATTCTTGAAACACTTAAAATAAAAGAAACTATAAACACTTTTTTCATGCTCGGCATAATAATAAATACAAATGTTTTAAATTTACTTTTACCGGACATATAAGAAGCTTCTATTATGTTTTTAGGATACTGTCTTATTGAAGCTATAAGAGGCTTGATAAATAAAGACACGGAAGCTACAAATCCGGCTAATACCAACCCCCAAAATCCGAATATAATATGAATATTTATTTTGCTTAATATATTGCCAATGTATCCGTTGTCCCTAAAAAGCCAAAGAAGCAAAAACCCTGTAGCTATCGGAGGAAAAAGAAGGGGAAGGTCTATAAACATATAAACTGTTTTTTTGATATAACTGTTTTCTTCCATTAAATAGTATACCAGCATAGTACCAAATATGATCAGCAGTATCACATCGGCACAAAGTAGTTTTAATGTAAGAATTAATGAAAAAACAGCTTCTTTACTCATATGCCGTATCCTTGCAGATATCTTTCAATTTCAGGAGATGTTAAAAACTTTATAAAATCTTCGGCTCCACGGTTTTTATGCAATACACAAAAACCTATCACAATAGGATTGTAATATTCTTGAGGTATCTCCAGGGCGTAATATCTTTTTTTTAATAAAACTTCCTGTGTTTTATTTGCAACCGCACCGTCACATTGTGAGATTTTTAAATAATTTATACCCTGGGGCATTAAAGAAACAACAACCGTTTTAGGATGTAAATGTAAATTTTTAAATGCTTCTGCTGCTGCCTTTCCGTATGTTGTTCCTTTTGGATTAGGCAAAGCAAGTCTTTTTAGATTATTTATTTCATTAACAGATTTAAGCTTTTCTTTTGTAAGTATTACAAGTTTGCCGTATCCGAGTTTTACAAAGTTTTTAAATCCGTTTTTTTGCAGTTTTTCACGATCACCCAATATAACATCCAAATTATTCAGCTTTGCCTGAGCCATTAACACTCCCATAGGACCGTATAATGCTGTTACCTTTATATTATGTGTGGAATTATATTTATTGATCATTTTTACAAAGACGTCTTTGTATCCGCCCGGAATTCCCACATATATTTCACCGAACAGATACATAAAACATAACATTACCAGACTTAAAGCTTTCATATCGCCTCCTTCGTAATATATTTTTTTATATAACGGTGTGTTTTTTATATTTTTCTTATTAAAGGGTTGTAAGCTTTACTTGATACTACGACTTTATCGCCTATTTTTAATTCTTCCGCCTCTTTTTTGGAAATTACAACCTCAACAATCTGATTGGCAATTGAAATAATCGCAATATTTATCACATCAACCCCCACTATATCTATAATTTTGCCTTCAAAAGCGAATTTTGCGGATCCGCTTGTTTTTAACAACAGTTCTTTAGGCGAGGAGAATTTTTCCACTTTTCCGTTGTTTAACACAATCATTTTATTTGCAAGCCTGTATATTTCACTCGGGGAATGAGACACCATTATAGTGGTCAAATCGAATCTGGTATGAAATTCGGCTATGTCGTTTTGAAGTTTTTCACGCATTACCGGATCAAGTGCGGAAAAAGGCTCATCCATAAGCAAAATTTTAGGCTTTCTCATTAAAGCCCTGCAAAGCGCAACCCTTTGTTTCTGTCCTCCGCTTAATGTATTCGGATATCTAACTGCAAGTTCTTCAAGCCCTGCCATTTTCAAAAGTTCAAAGGCAAATTCTTTATCCTTTTTTACATACAAAAGATTTTCAATTACACTCATATTGGGAAACAGGGCAAAATCCTGAAAAACAAACCCCACTTCCCTTTTTTGCGGAGGAAGTTTTATTTTTTTATTCTGCCACACCTCACTTTCTACAGCAATCTCCCCTTCACACTCTTCAAGTCCGGCAATAATTCTGAGAAGAGTTGTTTTTCCGCTTCCGCTTGGACCTGAAATAGCCAAAAAATCATTTTTTTCAATTTCAAAATCACAAGCAAGCTCCATCTCTCCGCTGCTTCCGTGGAGCATTTTTTTTATGTTTATTTTAATCATAAAAACCTCTTTTTCTGTTTTTCGTTAAAAATATAAACAAACAAAAGCACGACAAAACTGATTGCAAGCATAATAAGACTGTAAATATGCGCGCTCTCGTAATCAAGAGTTTCAACATAATCATATATAGCTACACTTGCCACTTCAGTTTTACCCGGAATTGATCCTCCTACCATCAAAACCACACCGAATTCGCCGACCGTATGTGCAAAAGTAATAATTATCGCCGTCATAAGAGAGGTTTTCATATTCGGAAGTATTACTTTAAAGAGCGTGGCAAGTCTTCCTTTACCGCTTAAATAAGACGCTTCGATAATATTTTTGGGAATATTTTCAAAACCGTTTTGCAAAGGCTGTATCATAAAAGGAAAAGAATATATGCTGCTTGCCACAACCAGCCCTTCAAATGTAAAAACAAGCTTCATATTAAACATTTCTTCAAAAAACCTGCCTACAGGTGAACTTTGAGAAAGAAACACAAGCAGATAAAACCCGAGTACAGACGGAGGAAGAACGATAGGAAGAGCGCTTATCGCTTCTAAAACAGGCTTGAATTTAGATTTGGTTGAACTTAAAAACCATGCAAACGGTATTCCTATAATCAATAAAATCGATGTGGTAAAAAACGCCAGCTTAAAAGAAAGCAAAAAAGGAGTAAAATCTATATTCATTCAAAAACCTTTCCTATGGCCACATCGTTTGCTTTAAACATGACAAAAACATTTTTCTCAAAATTATCATATTCACTGAGCATAATACATTCTATTTCAAAACCTTCCACATCAACCGTTATACTTGAGAGTATTTCGCCTTTATTGATTTCAGAAATCTGACCTCTTAATGAATTCTCAAAAGAACATCTTTCCCCCGAAATACTGATCGCAGTCGGTTTTATCAGCAGTTCTGCTTTTTTCCCAGGCTTCAGGTCAATATTCATCTCAAGCATTAAAACATTTACAGTTTGAGAGCCTACTTTGCATTTTATTAAATTCAGCCTCTCAAGCGACTGTATATCTGTAATCTCACCGATAAATTTATTCACAAAAATCCTTTAAAATATATAACCGTATTTTTTAAACACTTCTTTAGCGTCGTCGGAAAAAATATAATTATAAAACTTAACCGTGTCTTTTTTGTTGTTAAGCATTATTATACCCTGATTTATAGGTTTATAAAGAGATTTGGGAACGTCTGCAAAATTTTTGTATTTTTTCATTTTAGGAGAAAAAAGTGAACTCTTTGCAACAATCCCTATATCTGCAGAATTAACAGTATACGGAATAACGGCACTTACAGTTTCGGCAAAAATAAGCCTATTTTTAACATTACCGTATATACCGGCATTCTTCATCGCTTCTACGGCTGCTCTTCCATAAGGCGCCGTTTTAGGATTTGCAATGGCTATAGATTTTGCATTTAACAAAGCTTTTTTGAAATTATCAAGTTTAATATTTTTTATGCTGAAAAGAGCTATTGCCCCTTTTGCATAAATTTTCGGTTTGCTTTTAGCAATTCCTTTTTTATATAAAAACTCGGGATATTTCATATTAGCGGACATAAATACGTCATATTCCGCACCGTGCATAATCTGTGCCGTAAGTTTACCGCTGCTTGCCAGAATAACATTTACCTTTACATCAGGATATTTTTGATTGAATTTTTTAATTATTTCCGGCATTGCATATGTTGTATTTGCAGCAGCAGCCACATAAATTTCAGAAGCATATGAAAACATAAATGAGATAAATATCAGTATCAATTTACGCATTATTTAACCTTTCGTTATATATTTTTAAATATAACGCTATTATAATACCTTTTTTTTTATTAGTCAATATTTTTAGTTATAATTTTCTTCCACTAACAATATAAGGGGGAAAGTATGAAAAAGGGGATTTTTTTTATTATTTTTATTACACTTTTCACATTAACAGGATGTAGTAAAAAAGACTCACCTGAAACCGCTGCAAAAGAATTTATTTCGTCATTTATGACAGGAGATGTTGAATCTTTTAACAAATATGCAACTGACTCTACTAAAGGGATTTTTGTATTAGCTATGTCAATGAAATGTAATCAAGACAAATTACAAAACAATATGGCCGAATGCTTAAAAGAAGTGGGAAGCAATTTAAAGTCTGTTGAAGTAAAAAATGTAAAACAAATTAATGAGAATGAAGCAGTAGTAACATTAAAGGAAACATACGCAAATGGTAAAATAAGTCATGAAAATATTCCTGTTATAAAAACAAAAGACGGATGGAAAGTAAATATAAAAAAATAATTCTTCCATTTTTGTTCTTTTTGCTTCACGCAAATCCTACACTAAAAACAGGTGATATTATTTTAAGAAAAGAAAAAAATCTTCTTAGTGACATGTTCTCTCAAATAGACCCATGTGGATACTCACACGCAGGGATTATTGTAATAAAAGACAAGATCCCTTATGTTTTAAATATCGAATATGAAACTACAGGAAAAAACTTAAAACTTATTAAAATGAAAAATTTCCTATCTTCTACCTCAAAATACATTATATTAAGTCCTAATTTTAAACTTGATAATAAAAAACTTCAAAATATAATTAATTCTATACAAAAAGAAAATATAAAATTCGATATCGAATTATCGTTAAATAATAAAAAACTTTACTGTACTGAGCTTGTTGATTATATATATTATAAGTTAATCCATAAACATATTTATGCATATTTGTATGATTTTCGAAATAAAAAAATAATCACTGTAAAAAGCTTGTTAAAAAGTAAATATTTTTTTAAAATCAAATAATTTTGTTTTTCATTATTTCTACAATACTTCCGTCAACGTTATACATTGCTTCCGAAACTCTTGATAAATTCTGAATACTTTTTGTTATATCGTTTTCCAAAATACCGTCACTAAATACTGGTTTTCCTTCAAGAGCAAACATAGCTGCTTCATATCCGCTTTTTGCACCGAGCCTTACTTTTAAAGAACAAGCCATTTTTGCCCCGTCGCATATCACTCCGTTAATATCCTGTATCACATAAGATACGGCTTTTTTAGATACTTCTTTATTATTACTTTCCAAATAGGCAATACCTCCGGCCACCCCACATCCACTTGCAAACGCTGCACCACATATTGCTGAAAGTCTTCCTATAAATAATTTTATATAAATCGTAATAAGCATACTCAGTGCAACTGCTTTAAATATTTCATTTTCCTGAAAATTTTTTTCTTTTCCGTAAACCCAAACAGGTAAAATAGCACTAATTCCATGATTACCACTTCCCACCAGACTCATAGCCGGATAATTCACCCCTTCCATTCTCGCATCCGATGCACTAACTGTTATCGATACTATTTTTGAGAATATATCATCACCTTTATAACTTTTACCGATATTTAATCCGCAATCACTATTCAAGCCTATTTTAGAAAGTTCAAAATTTACATCAACCGCATTTTTTACAAAGTCGAAATCTTTTTCTTTTTCTATCAATCTATACAAAGTATCAAAACTGATCTTTTTTAGCCATTTCTCCGTATCTGATATATTATTATCTATATTTTTACTTTCAAAAGTTATTACTTTTTCAGAAGTTTTAATAGATGAAATATAATCGTGAAATTTCTTAGTGATAACCTCACAGCCTTCAGCTTCGCTTTTTATATATATTTCCCTACCTTCAACAATATCCAACTCAATCTTATTAATATATTTTTCTGCTTCTTCAATACATTTCTTATCTATATTTTCAAATACATTAAGCCCTTTTGTTTTATCCCCACATAAATAACCTAAAGCAAATGCAAGTTTTACACCGAATTTTTTACCCGTGTTAGGAATAGGCACATACATTGCGTTTTTCATCAGATTTGTATTAATAGTAAGTTGTATTTTTTTTGCATTTTTAACATACTCTTTCAAATATGCACCGTTTAATGCAATTGCAGCAGGTTCTGTACATCCAAGTGCCGGTTTAATTTGTGAAAGTATTACTTCTTTCGCGGTATACATAACAACGCCTTTTTTTGATTAATTATAAAGAAGTGTAGATTAATATGATAGAAAAAAATTGCTAAGAAAAAGGATTAAAGACCTTTTTCTTTTTTATATTCGATTACTGCAGCGTAAACTTCGTCTTTAATGTGTAATTTTTCTTTTTTAAGTTTTTCAAGTTCAAGCTCTTCCATATGTTCTCTTCCAGCTTCTACTTCATCAATTATTTTATTAAGTTCTTGATGTCTTTCTATTAATTTTGCTATATGCGGATTTTCCGCTGCAACTTTTTCCATTACCGGAATTAACTCTGGGCAACATTCTTTAAACATAACTTCTCCTTTTAATATTTTGTAACTATATTATATCACATCTTGTAGAGTCAACCTCTTCATCATCATCAAATTCTTCATAAAAATCATCATAATCTTCATCAAGTTCTTCTTGATTCTCTTTAGGTTTACACACTTCACAATCAACTACCTCATATCCTTCAACAGTTTGCAAGTATTCTTCTATTTCTTCATAAAAATTAAAAGGTATAAATTCCAGTTTAGTATTGATATTTAAATCTTCTTTTTTATCAAACACAACATCACATAAGTCCGAATGAATTTCAATATTTTTGTTTTCATTGTCAATAATTAGCATATATCCCATTTAAAGCCTTTTTATCAGAATTATATCATTTATCGAGGATGTAAGAAAAATGTTAAATTTTAACTATAAATTTTAATTATAACAGATATAATTTATCCTTATTTATGATACACTTCGCTTCAAAAAAAGGAGTAAATATGCAACAAATGATTTTACAAGAAAAATATCCTGTATTTGTTCTTGACATTGATAAAAACGAAACACATTATAAAACTTCTCAGGATATTATTGAATTTTTTAAAGAAAAAATCAATGCACATCCTGTATGTACCTATATCGGTGAATTTGACCACTATGCACATACTGCATCTCTTGAAAACGGTGAAATCAACCCGGAAATAAAAGACTGCAAACTTGTACTTTTCTGCTTTGGTAACAAACTTCCAAACGGAAAAATTACCGCAGCAAGACCAAGAAGTATCAGTGTTACAGAATACAATGATAAATTCGAAATCGCATTTCTTGAAGCGCCAGCTCTTATAGCAAACGAAGTGATGGAAGGATGGGTTAAAGAACTTAAAAACAACCTTTAATCCCTCTTTCATTTTTAAGGTTTATAATATATAAACTTAAGAACTAAGAAGGAGGGAAAAAATGAAAAAATTTCTTCTTTTGGGAGTTGGTACATCATTTGCCCTTGCAGGAAATATACTTCCTCAAAATTTCGGTAACTGTATCCAAATTTCTTTTTTTAATAAATACAACGCTCCGATCTCTCTTAACGATTACATGCAGATAATTAAAAAATATTCATGCGATAATCAAATCATCTATATAGGTATAGAAAACAGAATTCCTGGTATTTTGAAACTTTCTGTGAATAACGATACAAAAAATTTTTTATTAAAACATTTTAAAATCCAAAACTATCCTGCAGCTGTATATATTGATAAACAATTGCAAAAAGGTGTAATTGCTATAAAACTTAAAGCTGACAAAACATTAAAAGTGCTTTTCTTTGGTACTGACTATAAACAGGTATTAAACTATATTGCAAATATTGATATCAAAACAATAGCTAAGGAGTTATAATAACCTTAACATCCGCTCCCTTGGCAAAATATGGAGCAGTTGTAACAATACTGTCAACTCCTGCTTTTGCATATTCTTCCACATTATTAATATTTATCCCACCGGCGCTAATGACTTTTATATTTTTTTCATGTGCAAGTTTTACAATTTCTTTAGTTGTTTCAATATCCAATTTATCAAGTTGAAGAACGTCTATACCTATTTCAATAAGTTTTTTTGAGTGATTCAGATCTTTCGCTTCAACAACCCATTTTTTTTCTATAGACTTACTTTTAAGCTTATCAAAATTTTTATAAAACTTATCCCATCCGCCATATAAACTTATATAATTTTCAAAAATAAGTATTGTCTCGGTTGTTGTAACTCTATGAGGTAATCCTCCTCCGTCTATTACAGCCTGAAGTGCTATTTTTTTAGTATACGGTATAACTTTTCTTGTTGTAAGAATTTCAATATCAGGATTATGTTTTCTGGCTTTAGCTGTCATTTCATAAACATATGTTGAAACGCTTAAAGCATATTCGTAAATATTCTGAGCAACTTTCCATAAAATAAGTACATTTTCACCTTCGGCTTCAAAAAGTTTATTTCCTGCTTCCACAAAACGCCCGTCTTTTTCTTTAAAAACCACTTTTAATTCCAATTTTTCAGCTAACTTTTCTATTAACGCATTTGCAGTAACAATACAATTTTTTCTGGATATAAATGTTATTTTTCCCTTCTCTTTAATATCCAATAACTGTTGTGTCAAATCAAACAAAGGCATGTCTTCGTTTATAAGTCTGTCAACTTCTTCATAAGTGTAATACATTTAACATCCTTTCGTTATATATAAAAACATATAACGCATTATAACACTTTTTTATTAAATCTAACAATGTTTTATCGGTTTGTTTTATATTGTTTTTTGTTAATACCTTTCACACTTTTATATTTTTGATTTCTAAAAGAAACCATATAAAGCAAAAACTGTATACTTTAGTGCCAGACACCCATTCTAATACAAAAAAAAGAAAAAACAAGGAATTAACCTTGTCTTTCTTTAATAATTTCATCAGCAATGTTGCTTGGCACTTCTTCGTAGTGATCGAATACCATAGAGTATGTTCCCCTACCCTGAGTCATACTTCTAAGGTCTGTTGAGTAACCGAACATTTCACTAAGTGGAACGAATGCGTTAATTTTTTTGATTCCGTGTACATCTTCCATAGAGTTAACCTGACCTCTTCTTCTGTTGATGTCACCGATAACGTCACCCATATACTCTTCTGGAACTTCGATTTCAACTTTCATAATAGGCTCAAGAATTACCGGGTTAGCTTTTTTAACACCTTCTTTAAATGCCATAGAACCTGCAAGTTTAAACGCCATCTCACTTGAGTCAACGTCATGGTAAGAACCGTCGAATAATTCAACTTTAAAGTCAACTACCGGGAATCCTGCAAGTACACCGCCTTGAGCAGCTTCTTGGATACCTTTGTCAACTGCTGGGATGTATTCTCTTGGAATTACCCCACCTTTAATTAAATCAACAAATTCATAACCTTTTCCAGGTTCTTGAGGGATTAGTCTGATGAATACGTGACCGTACTGACCTCTACCACCTGACTGTTTTGCGTATTTGTATTCTTGCTCAACTTGGTTTTTGAACGTTTCTCTGTATGCAACCTGAGGTTTACCAGTGTTACATTCAACTTTAAATTCTCTTTTAAGTCTGTCTACGATAATTTCAAGGTGTAATTCACCCATACCAGAAATAATAGTCTGTCCTGATTCTTCATCAGTTGTCACTCTGAAACTTGGATCCTCTTCTGCAAGTTTTTGAAGAGCGATTGCCATTTTTTCCTGGTCAGCTTTAGTTTTAGGCTCAACCGCTACGCTGATAACCGGATCTGGGAATTCCATTCTTTCAAGAATAATTGGTCTTTTTTCATCACAAAGAGTATCCCCTGTAAGTGTGTTTTTAAGACCAACGATTGCTCCGATTTCCCCACTGTAGAATTCGTTAACTTCTTCTCTTTTATTTGAGTGCATTCTAAGAAGTCTACCAACTCTTTCTTTTTTGTTTTTAGTTGCGTTTAGTACGTAACTACCTGAAGTAATAGTTCCTGAATAGAATCTTGTAAACGTAAGTTTACCAACGAATGGGTCAGTCATAATTTTGAATGCAAGACCTGCAAACGGCTCGTCGTCACTTGGATTTACGCTGATTTCTTCACCAGTTTTAGGATCGATACCTTTAATCCAGTCTACTTCATCAGGAGCCGGAAGATAATCGATTACCGCGTCAAGTAACGGCTGAACACCTTTGTTTTTGAATGCAGTACCGCAAAGCATTGGAACAATTTCAATAGCAATTGTTGCTTTTTTAATTGCAGATTTGATTTCTTCTTCAGTTAACTCTTCACCTGCAAAGTATTTTTCCATTAACGCTTCATCAGTTTCAACAACTGATTCAATCATTTTTTCTCTGTATTCTTCAGCTTTTTCTCTTAAATCTTCAGGAATTTCTTGCTCTTCATATTTACTTCCAAGAGCAGCTTCATCATCCCATACAAGTGCTTTCATTTTAACAAGGTCAATAACACCTTTGAAGTTGTCTTCTGCACCGATTGGAATTTGAATTGGAACTGCGTTAGCTTTTAATCTTTCTCTGATCTGTTTTTCAACATTGTAGAAATCCGCACCGATTCTGTCCATTTTGTTAACAAATGCGATTCTTGGAACTCTGTATTTGTTTGCCTGTCTCCAAACAGTTTCAGACTGAGGCTGAACACCACCAACCGCACAGAATACTGCAACGGCACCGTCAAGAACTCTCATACTTCTTTCAACTTCGATTGTAAAGTCAACGTGCCCCGGAGTATCGATAATGTTGATTTGGTGATCTTTCCAGAAACATGTAGTAGCTGCAGAAGTAATTGTAATACCTCTTTCTTTTTCCTGTTCCATCCAGTCCATTGTAGCTGCACCCTCGTGCACCTCACCGATTTTATGAGAAACACCTGTATAGTAAAGGATTCTCTCTGTAGTTGTAGTTTTACCTGCGTCGATATGCGCGGCGATACCAATGTTTCTTACCATATGTAAAGGGGTTTTTCTTGGCATATTATCTCCTTATTTGTGATTGTGTGTGAATTTTGAAAGGGGAAAAGAAGAAAAGAAAAATCATTTTTAACTTTTCACTTTTCATTTTTAATTTGTTTTTACCATCTATAGTGAGCGAACGCTTTGTTAGCTTCAGCCATTCTATGAGTGTCTTCTCTTTTCTTAAATGCCGCTCCTCTTTCGTTTGCAGCGTCAAAAAGTTCGTTAGCAAGTCTTTCTACCATTGTTCTTTCATTTCTTTTTCTTGAAGCATCAATAA
>Ga0075464_10000319_pt1 | contig 20877 bp, 25 predicted proteins | sample DEB19_08_DNA_5_FD_75068 | JGI IMG/M metagenome (GOLD analysis project Ga0075464, IMG submission 75068) | Aqueous microbial communities from the Delaware River and Bay under freshwater to marine salinity gradient to study organic matter... | ecosystem: Environmental > Aquatic > Marine > Coastal ...
CAGTGAAGATTTCTAGGCTGCTTGGACGGTCAGCGAATTCCTTTTCCAGTACGCCATCGTGGTAGAAGTTCCCATGCCCAAGTTCCATGGCGATGAATGTGAAGACGGTGCCGACGATAAGGTTCTGCCAGTCGCCAGTCGCAAGGAATGCTGCATACCCAAAGAACATGGCAAACAGAAGTTCAGGCACACGGTTGAACCACTTGGGCATCTTGTCTACACCCACGCCACCACCTGCCGCGCGGGTTAAGAATGGCAGAAATAAAAGCAACATAAATGTGAACCACGTGGTCATGATTAACCCCATATTATAGCGTGAATACCAGATTGAACAGCTGTGCCACCGTTATCACCTGACCATGTTTGCGTATCAGCACCACCGCCACGTTCAAGCCACGTCAGATAGTGACGGCCTACACCCACATAATCATCGAAGAATGCAGACGGGATTCCTATCGGTCCAGTGTTGGTGATACCTACGTTGTTGGCTGTTTCGGTCAGCGCTGTGGTGTTATCCAAGCCCATTGCTGAATTCACTTGTCGAATAGTGGATGTGCTGTTGATGGCATAGGCCTGAACCCATGCGTGGATGATGTCTTCCTGAACACCTATGACCATTTCAATCTGGTTTGCTGTGCTGCCGTTAGCTTGACGATATGATGCGGTGCTATAGTTCCATGTGTCGGTGGTGTCCACAACCCGCGCCTTGCGTGAGCGTCTGTTGTAGTAGTTCCAGACATAACGCTTTGCGCGCGAATCTTCAGTGGTGTTTGTGGAAGTCGTGTAGAATGTCCCGACATAGCGGCGGGTCGCATCACCATTCTTCACCAATACACCATCCTGTCTTGTCAGGGCGGTTGCGCGCGTGGTGTCGTTTGTCCATGCGAGTATTTCTAATGTTGCAACACCAGCATTTGTATAGATAAAAGCGTCATAAGGACGGCCAGAAGTGAGTCCTGATAATGCTAAGGATATTTCTGAAAAAGTGTAGGTCCACCAACCAGAACCATCATAAAGTGAAATACGATTGTCTGTCAGCGGCGTGTAGTAAAGCGTCGAAGCGCTGGTCACGTCGGTGGTGGTGATTGGTACGCCCGTCGTGAGTGTAAGACGACCACCTGCAATCTGTGAGTTGAAGACACCAAGGTTCGCACGTGCTGCGCCTGCATCCGAAGCGCCTGTTCCGCCATCGGCTACAGAAAGATCCGTGATGCCCGTGATTGAACCACCCGTGACTGTAATCGAGGCGAAGGACTTACCAGTTAGTGCCTGCGTACTGTTGGTGTCTACAAGCTGCTTCCATATAGCGGCACCGACAGAAGCATCGACGCATTGATATATTAGATCGGTAGTAAGATTCACCCATATCGAGCCAGCCGAATAACCGTCACCACTGTCTTCGTTGACCGTTGGTGCGGAAGTGGCTGATGTGTTGTTGAAGATAACACCAGAAGGGATAAAGGTATTGGTAGTGGCATTGACGGTGCCGATTGTGATGTCATCTGTGCCATCAAAGAATTTGACCACCCAAGGCGTTGTGTTGTCATCCACCCATATTATCCCAGCCTGCGCATAAGAAGGCCGTGAAGAACCTTTATGGGATGAATGAACCGCATTCCGCCATGGTTCAAGGTGGGTGTTGAAGAAAGTCGTGCCTGACACAGGACTTTCTAAGTTTCCGAAATCGTATTGACTCATGGCGGTTCCCCTTTGTGCAGAACCAGCTTTACCATATCCATGTTTTCAGTGCTAGTCCCTAGTTGTTTTCCATCCACGCGCGCTTGTTATGCCATAAAATTGAATGGTGTTCAGCTTGTTGAATATCCTGCCATGAAGGCTTGGGTCTGCTGTCCGTCCACGTCACGGCATTGTAGCTGGCCTGCGTGTTACCATCCAGACCACTGTATTCGAATGGCCTTTTCTCACGTGACACGCTTTCACCAAGATACTGAAGAACTTGTGCTACATTCATACTTCTACCCTTCCATAACCAGCAGCAACATAGTCGAAGGTTCTTTCCACACCACCGCCCACGCTATTGAAGAACCTGATGAAGAAACCTGTTTCATCCTTGGCGCTGACTTCATAGTAGTCACCTGTTGCCATGTCCTGCGCCACAATGGAAAGACCATCCAGCGCCTTGAAGGCTGGACTGAACACTACACTTGAACCAGTGACAGGCACCACCAGATCATTGTCTGCTTCAATACGGTCAGGCATGTCGATGGTGACAGACAGGGTGCTGACAAGAGGGGTCACTAAAGCCTGAAGGCTGCGCATCAGTAGGCGGAACTGAATGGCGCGGAACTGTTTATTGCCTGCCGTGAATTCTTCCCACGCTGACCATCCTGCAGGGCTTGTGCCTGGGTCGTTGTTGGTGGTGCGGAACTGAAGCTGGATGAACCAAGCACCTTCACCGATGCCAAACATATCGCCCATGGCGAACAGGTCATCCACTTCAAACAAGTCGCCACCAAGCTGACCGAACATATCATCCATGGCAAACAAGTCTGATTCATCAAACAAGTTGTTCGAGAATCTGGCGTTTGCAATGACAGCGGCTGATATGAATGACGTGAATACATCGGTCAGGTCTACTGTGTTTGCGAAGTAGTAGTAGCCATCAGACGTAGTATCTTGCAGGACGATACCACCCGCTTCCACAATCACATTGTCCTTCGTGCCTGCGAATGTCGGGTCTTCCTGCAGCAACTGAACCACATTGCGGATTGAACCTTCGTTATACGTGACGATGACGGTGGCATTCTCACTTTCGTTGCCAAGAATATCCACCGCCTTGATCAGATAGGTGCCACCTTGGAAGGTTGCTGACAGGCGTGTGCCGATGATCTGGTCTTCAAGCACTTGGGCAGTTGCCCATGACGCACCGCTGAACACACGCGCGAACTTGATCTTGTAGTGGCTGATGTCGATGTCATCGTTTGGTTGCCACTTGAAGTTCGCAGTACCTTCCGCAATCGACACTTCGAATCCCGCAACGTCATCTGGATTGCGTGAAGCACCCACGAATGTGTAGCTATTGATCTGCAATGGCAATGAAAGCACCGTGCCGCCGCGTCTGCGATAGCGAATCAAGACATCGTATGACGAACCATCCTGAAGGCCAGTCAGAATGACGCGGTTGCTTGAAGCCTCCAAGATGTTTGCATTCGTGAAAACATCGGTGCCAGTGACCCTGACGCTGACTACTGGTTCTATTTCACCTTCGTTGTTGTTCTGCAGCGTGATGATCATGCGCGAAGTGTAGCTGCCATCGCTGTTGCGCAGCATGACAGTTTCGTCGGATTGTGGTTCTTCGACAAGAACAGGCGGCACGGGACGCACAAGCAGAAGCGGTGTGGTGATCTTCGAATCGAATGCAGGGATGGTTGCGGATTCAGCAACGAACACGGCAGGCGCATAATCAACAGCGGTGATGCGCGCGGTCAGTTCATCTTGTGGTTCAATCTTCGTGATAACAAGATCAAGTCCACCACCGGCTTCTACGATGTAGCATAAGTCACCCACTTCAGGTGCATCAGCAGCAAGGAACGGTGTCATGAATATGAACGAATTGTTCGTACCTGTGGACGCAATGATCTGCTTGTAAAGCGTAGTCCCATCGACCAGACGTATTCTGGCATAGTAATCGCCACCACTTGGTATAGTGATCATGTCGTCTAGAGTGAACCCCGTCACCATGTCTGGGGATGAACCTGCGAACGCCACCGCCTTGATACGGCCATCACCTATCCCGATTATTGGTGCATCGTGCGCAAACTTGATGCGATCACCGCGCACTGCCACAAGGTTTTCAACGTCAAGCATGAAGCTGTGCGTTTCTGGACGTAGACGTGCCGAAGCAATATGGCGACGACCATGCTTGAATGCTAGGTCTGCATCGGTGCAGGAAAGCAATTCCAACACTTCAAACTTAGTTGCCGCCACTGTTCCTGGTGTAGTGGGCGCACCGAATTCACTGTAGCCATCGTCATAGACAATGCGTTCGTCCATCGCATAGCCCTTGGCTGCATTCCTGAACTGAACACGGAACGCATGCGGCATATCAGGGTAGACCATCTGGCCACTATATCCAAAGCTGTTGCGCGGTGTGATGACCTGCTTGATGTCGGGCTTTTCGCAGTCCATGACCACCGTGCGCTTGCCGTCGATGATGTCTGGTGATGCGGCGCCTGCAGCAGCTACGTCACGCAAGATGGCGTCCACACTTGTTTCATAGTCGATGATGCGATTGTAGCTGTATCCCTTTTCCACGCACAAGGTGTGCCACGTTTCCAGTTGATCGATATCCAGCTTCGCGTCTGGCAACGGCTTGGCATTCGCCAAACCCTGAAGCACGTATCTGTAGATAGATGCTGGGTTGCTGGTAGACCTTTCAATCCATGTATCCGTTCCTGCGTCATAGTCAGGAATCACCGAAGACACGATGACGTTGAATTCATCCAGCACACCATTTAGTTGTTCGCTTGCTTTGATTCTTATGGCTGTTCCGCTGATACCTTCGACGTTCACTGGGTTGCGGTAGGTGAATGTTCTGATGGCAGATAGGCTCACCTTGTCGTAGATGCGGTCTGAAGCTGTGTCAGCAGTAAGGCGACGAATGCGTATGTCGTACTGGCCGCGTGAAGGAAACTTGATGTAGACCGACTTGCGCAGGGCTTCTGTCTGCGAAGCGGTGACGCGCAATGGATTCGCTGCAATACCACCACCATCCAGCACGACATCATTCACAACGATGTTCGGTTCGAAGTCTGTCGATGTCTGGAAGTTCGGGCCTACTGCTGAAGGTGGCCTATCATCCGTGATAGTAAATGTCGTAGAAGTGCCACTATTCGGTCTTTCTCGTTCACTACGAACTGTGACCGTGGCAATCCTTATGGAATTAGCAGGCTGTGTTGGAATGTCGCAGCTTGCCGCGGAAGAAAAGGCGGAGGTTCCTTTCGTGTACGTCAGTTCGCCTGAAAGAATATCGACGGTGATGATATCTTTGCGGAAAGCAATGAAGCTGAATTCATAGGCAAGTCTGGCATCTTCGCGCACTTCGGTGGGCGTGAACGTCGCACCGCTGACTGCATTGTACGTGTTCACCGCTGAAGACCATACCTGTGGACTCACGCCGCTTGGCGCATATTGCAATTCAAGTTCAACCCGCATGGCCACGCGTGTGCCATCAGCATTGAACTGCGACAGACCTTGTGGCCATGTGACATCGACGATTGCTTCATCAGCCTGTGGTCTGGTGGTTCTTATCGTGTAGCCATCGGCCTGCTGCAACAAGACGCTGTAGTCATCTTGGAACGGGTCATTCGGGAATAGATCAACACCATCATTCAAGTCACCATCTTGGCGATGTTCAAGCTGCAGGTCATTGAATTCGCTGATCAGTGTTTCACCTATCTTGAAATCGGAAAGCAGGACTTTGCCGAAGCCATAGGTGAATAGCTGTCTGACGTACTGGTCATTGTCGACGGTTTCGGTGAATGGACGGGCTGCCTGTTTCGGGAACATGCGGTTCTTGCCCAAGCAGGTCGGGACGACACCATAAGGTTCAAGTGAGTTGCGCGCACCTTCGATGAACATGGTGGGTGATTCTGTTGGATTGTCATTGCGCGCGCTGTTCGCATTTGAAGGCTTTGGTGGTGGCGCAATCGCATTGATCAGCATATTGCCCACAATACCGATACCACCTGCAACCAAGCGGCCTGCCAGCGTCAGCTTCGCGGCAGACATACCAAGTGAAGCATAGCCAAGACCTGCGACGATGTAAGGCGCTGCCACCATCAAGGCAATGGACAGGATGGATGCAAGCGGGTTCTTCTTGCCACCGCCACCGCCACCTTGCGGCACGATGTTCACGACGACGTTCTGGCCTATCTCTGGATAGACGCGATGCCAGTCACCTTCCAAGATGGGTTTGCCGTCGACCTGAATGATTGCGGCATAGGGGCTGTCTTCTGGCAGGAATAGATTGCGCACGTCTTGCAGGTTCGAACCGACGACAATGACGCGGCTGACCTGCTTATTGCTGAATGGCAGCGGGGCTGCATATACTCTTAGATTCCCCGTCATATCGCACTATCCCTTCGATACTACTGCGCCATTTCACTGTGTCGTATCGTTCAAGAACAGTTCCGATACCACGCACGCAATGTAGCATATATCCCGCCTTTGTCACTAGCATGACGTGCATAGGTACACCGCGCATTCTTCCGATGATGACATCAAACGGTGCAGGCTTGCCTTCAACCTGCTTCCAGACGGTCTTGCTTTGCTCGGCAATCAGAATGCCAAGGGCTTCCCTGTCGTCGGTCTTCTCATAGTGCTGCAGATAGTCAGGAAGGATGATTCCACGCTTATGATGATAGACGTGGCATACCAGCCCCCAGCAATCAAAGCCTGCTAGGTCACGGCCTTTTTCTTTGAAGGGAATGCCTACATACTCACGCCACCAGCCGTCCATTAGAAGATGCCTGGGAAGTCTGATGGGTTGAAGCGGCAATATGGGAATGGTTCTAGATCGTAGTATTCCATGGTCAGGTCGCCACTGACTGTCAGAGCATCATAGGTCACACGTTCCAGCCTGAATTCATCGGAATCATATACAGGCGTGTCGACATCGGATGAAAGCACAATCTGGATACGGATGGCGATGGCGCTGTCAGCTTGGCGAACTGCAGCCACCATGCGCTGGTCTATATTATCGATGGACAGACGACCCGTTGCAATGCCTGTGTCATTCTGCGCTGGCAATGAAAATGCAAACGGCAGGAACAGGAATTCTTCGCCCTGCGACACCACACCGCGCACACCAGCAACAGGTAGAACTTCGAATGGGTCGTCGCACACGCGTATGTCTTCCGCAAAGTTTGGGTGGGTGATGGTCAGAAGGCAGATGAATACTTCACCCGTTTCCTGTGAGAATGTAGCATCCCTTAATTGTTGGCTGATAGTCCGTGGCATAGTGAACCCCTACGGCATGATCTCAAGGTTGATGGATACACGATAGTCTATGCCTTCACGTTCGACATAGGCAGGACGTTCCACGAAGCGGACGGATACTGGGTCGCCTGTACGTGGGTGGTCCATATCAAACGCATCTACGCCGCTGAAAAGTGTGGTCGTGTAGAAGTCGTCCAAGGTTTGAACTTCTGCCGGTGTCAGGTTCAATTCGAACGATATGGGGCGCGTGTTGGCAGTAGTGCGTCTGCGCAGCTTGGCGGGTCCCTTGTCCATGGACGAACGAAGGACATTGTCAGGCGGTGATTCACGCAGTGTGTTCAGTGCTGGTGGTGGAAGGTCTGTGGGCCATACTGCCATATACTACCGCCTTGTAAGTGCGCGTTGATCTCTCGCTGCAAGCGACTGCGCGGTCTGTGAACCCTTGTTCGCAACATTCGCAGCCACCGCTTGATCAATCATGATCATCAAGTCAGTACCACTGTCGGTCTGCTTTGTCGATGTCTTCACGTTCGCACCCACGTTGTTCACCACATTGACGGTGATCTTCTCACCACCAGCCATCATGCTTTTGCTTTCCTGTGCGGATAGAACGGTTTCACCTTTGTGGATACGTGCGTCCATGTCGTATGGGACATTGCGTACACCGGTTGCGAAGCTGAAGGATGGCAATGCGTCGTAGATGCTGCTGAAGAAACTTCCAATGCCTGCGCTGCTTCCACCTTTTCCACCGCCCTTGAACAAGCCCTTCGCAGCACCGCCCAGAAATTCATTCAGCGGGGAAGTGACAAGCTGGTTGAACAAGACCTTCTCAATCTGCTTGCCAAGGCTGCCCAGTACATCGCTGAACTTTTCCGCACCAAGAACACCATCTTCGAAGGCATCACTGAACGCGCCACCCAAGTCCATCGCCAGCTTCTCTGCTGCCTTTTCCTGCTTCTGCAGTTCGTCGAACGTAGCCACGTTGTCTTTGATGGTATCAACCTGCTTCTGCATGGCTGGTGTCAGCTTGGTATCGAATGAGCGCGCAAGGTCTGCTACGCTGAAGTCCACCTGTTTCAGTTTTTCTTCAAGGTCAGTCATGCCGCTGGTGTAGATGTCACGGCTGGTCTGACGCTGCAACTTGCCAAGCGCGTCGGAAAGTTTCTTCGCGTTTGCTTCTGCCTTCACCACACCATCTGCATCAAGTAGTTCGGACATTCCACCAGAACCAGAAGCGGTCTTCTTCTTTGGCGCATAGTCACCTGTTCCAGTGTATCTTTCCTGCGCCACTTTGAAGGCTTCAGCGGCCACGTCTTTATCGATAGCACCAACGGCTGAACCTATAAGAATGAAGTTTTCAGCAATACCCGTCAGCAGCTTCTGATCAAGGAACTTCAGGAATTTCACCAGACCTTCGCCTGAGAAGTTCAGCGCCTTGATTCCCAGCGTGTTAATGGAATCACCAAGGTCATCAAGGTATTGCACCGTGTCTGCGCTCATTGCCAAGCCAAGGCGAACCTGTTCATCAACGAACGACTGCAGCGCCTCGCCACCTTTCGTCAGTGTAGGAAGCAACGAAACTATGCCCTTCCCGAAGATTGCAGTGGCTGCTGCCGCCTGCTGTCCGCGCGTACTAAGCTGTGAAATAGCTGTGGATATTTTAAGGAACTGCTGTTCCGGTGAAAGGCGCTTCAGTTCGTCCACCGACAAACCGATTGCCGCGAATGCGCTGGCCGCTGACTTGTTGCCTGCGGCAGCCTTGGCAAGGTTGATCGACATCTTGTTCAGCGATGAACCAAAGCTGTCCAGTGACCCACCGGCGTTTTCTATTTCTGGCTGTAAGGCGCTGAAGAACTGTGCTGAAACACCCGTGCGTTCTTCAAGGACTTTCAGCTGATCTGCCAGCATCAGAATCTGCTGGCCGTAGTTCACCACAGAACGCACTGAGAAATAGACAGCTAAGCCCTGCGCAGCCCTGCCCAGCGAAAAAAAACTTTGTTCGGTGCGTTTGTTTGATGATCGGAACTTACCTTCAGCGCCCTCAAGGGCTTTTGTAGCGCGCTGCACACCGGCTTCGAAGTCGCCTGAATCTGCAGTCAGGATAGTCTTGATCCTTGTATCTGCGTTGTTTCCGGTCATTTCGATTCCTTCTGCATGTCATTGTGGAACTTGAACCTGCGTAGAATATCAGATTCGTCTATGACTTTCGATTGTTCTTTTTTGTCAGCAAGCAGCTTCTTCAGATTAGGCAACGTCTTTGCCCTGCTAAACATGGCAAGGTGCCAGCTATGCCACAGCTTGGACTTGTGTTCTGCGTGGATTATTTCGTGGAATGATTCAAGCCTGACAACGAGTTGCCATGGGGTCATCTGCCAGAATTCAGAAGGCGCGATACCAAGCTGCTGAGTGATCTTGATGGCTTCGCGGACGATGTCAGTTTTTTTTTAACTTCTTTACTGATGGGCGTGTCGGTTCCTTGTGGCGGACCGTCGGGACCAAAGTACGCATAGCAGGCAAGGTCGTCTAGCTTCTCATTCGTCTGGATGATGGGAAGCGCAGGGTCAGCCTTCAAGACATCTTCAAGCGTGATATCGGGATGGTTTGCCGCAAGCGCGTAGTGAATGATCTTGGCGTTTTCTTCGACTGTGTTGATGAAGATGGTGCGCAGTGCATCTGGTCCTATGTCACTTTGAATCTTGGCTATGGCTTGCCAGTCCAGCTTCATCACGTAGGACTTGCCGCTAATATCGATAGGGACTTCGCCAGTGTATTTATTTCCAGCCATGGTTTAGCTGAAGGTCACGTTGCCTGAGATACGAAGGCTGAAGCTGCCATCCAGCTTGGCATCGACACCACCTGACACCGGTGCGGACTTCACGAAGGCCGTGAAGGTAGCAGTCGAAGCGTCAGAGAAGGTTGCACGGAAGTTATGGATGACGCGGCTTGCCTTTGCAGCGCGCACAAGGTCTTGCCCTGGGTCGTTTGGCAGGTAGTTGGTTTCAACTGAGAAGTTGCCGAAGTCCTGAAGACCCATGCGGAATTCTTTTGCGGTGGATTGCAGGTGGGTCACGTCAATTTCTGACGCTTCGCCATCGAAGCCTTGGAAGCTGACTATTTCTTTCACTTCGGTAAAGCCCAAAGGTGAAGAACCGTTGCCGATTTCTAGCTTGAAGCCTTGGGTTTCTAATGCGTCCGACATGATACCTAACTCCCTAATGGTTCGAATGTTACCAGATAGTCCTGCGATACCCTATGAAGGAAAGGCTGATCCGTCTGGTCGAATATATCTACTGCATTCTGCAGCGATATGCCAGCGAATCTTATCTGTTCGGCAGGACTTGTCCCTGGAATAGTGACTGTACCGCGGTATCCATCCAACACAGCAGCCAACTTTTCGGCTGTTTCCTTCGCATCCAGCGGCAGGTCATTGTAGACATCAATCTGCATCAGCGCCTGCGAAATACTGTTTGGACCATTTATGGTGCGCCATGGGGTGGTTTCAATTCTCTGGTACACGATGAAAGGTCTGGAAGAATTCTTCTTCGCCAGCGAGGCGTACACGCGCACGTTTGAACCAGAACCTACGCCAAGGCCTGATATGTTTTTGATGATTTCAAACAGCGCGCGTTCCATTATCATTTCTTGTTTGCCCCGTACCGTTGAATGGCTTTCAGTGATAGCTGCGTGACCTTGGCCACCATATAGACCTTCTGTATCTGCATGGCTTCTTTGATAGCAGATTCGAAGGCGCGTTCATACCACCGCGTGGCAGGAATGTATCGGGTACCACGGTTCAGGAAGTCAAGCCAGAAGGCACGGCCACGCGTTACCACGGCGGCACGTTTGTTCCTGTATCGCTTTTTTAGCTTGCGCGCTTTGATGTTCTGCTTGCCAGTGCCGTACTCTTTGCTGGCCTGTGACTGCCTGCCTGTGTGGCGCGGTGCTTGTGCCTTGGCAACCTTGGCGATATGGCGCGCACCTGCCATCACACCTTCACCCAGCACCGTATTCGCTATTTCAGGCGGCAGGGCTTTGAACACCTGCTTCAGTTCCTTGAACCCTTCTGTGCGTACCTGAATGTGCATCATTCAGCCCCTGTCAGTTGTGCCGTCAGCCAAAGTTCACCATTCAGGCGTTCGCTGCGGTCTGCATGCTGGATATAGTAGGTCTGCCCCATCCACGTGAAGCGCCATGCCGTATTGACATCATCACGGTAGTGCATGCGCAGCCGGATTGTTTCGCGCGCATTCTCTCTGGCTGATTGCAAGGCTTCTGTTCCGTGTGGCGTGATAACTTCAGCCCACACCGTATCAACGTCAGACCATTCCGAAGTAAGCTGGCCACCGTCGTTCGTTTCGACGCATTCCTGAAGCGTGATCTGCTGGTTCAGTTTGCCAAGATTTTTCATCCGAAGATTGCCTTCCTTTGTTCTTCCCATTCTTCTGCGTACGAAGCAGGCTTCACGCCCATTTCAGGGGTGCCGCGCGTGAAGTGTACCGCGAAGGGTTTGATGGCCTTTGGGCTGTGGCCTTCAAGCCAGTTCCACGCTTCTGGTAAGCTGCCTATCTGTTCATCCTTCAGCCAGCCAAGACCATGCAATGCGCGGCCTGTGTCTTTGTTTACTTTTTCTTCTGTCAGCACCTTCAACGCAGGATGCGCGCAGTTGAACAGCATCAGTGATGACCAGTTCTTGCGTTCATAGTTAGACTGTGGCTGGCCATTCATCTTGGTTTTCTTTTTATCCGTGTATTCGTGTTGCACTACAGACACCACCTTGTCGTCACGAATGAACCTTGCCAGCTTGCGAATGTCATCACGGAACAAGAAGTCGCCATCCACGAACACGGCATGTCCTTGGTATGCCATCAGGTTTGGCACAAGGAAGCGTGATATGGCGAATTCGGTGGCCATAGGCGCACCACTGATCACGTCATGCAGCTTGCCATCTTCTCTGGTTGTCGGACGCGTGTACTGCGACATTCCTTGCAGGTGCGCAAGAACGATAGGGCGAACCACCACGTTCGGTGCATGCTTGCGAATAGATGCCACGGTGACAGCGTATGATTGCGGGAAGCGTGGGTCGTAACCTACAAAGACTTTAAGATGATGCGCTTGCATATAGAATCCCCTGTGCAGCTTCTTTTACCATAGCAGGGGTTATTCTATCCAGTGCTTTCGTACAAAGTGGGCAGCGTTCCCATTTTCCACAGCCTGTATGACCTGTGTTCCCAGTCAAGTTCACGTGCGTTTTGTAGCCTGTCACTTCTGGAGGCGTGAACCCACCATGGATGACCACGGCAGGGCGCCCCATCGAAGCGGCAACGTGATGGATGCCGCCTTCAGCAGTCAGCACAATCTGTGCGCGCGATACCACCGCGGCTGCATGGCGCATGGTCGGTGTGCGGTACAGCGTAGCGGAAGGTAGGACTTCAGTTTCTTCTGGTCCAAGCTGAAGCACTGGCAACGGGAATCCATCGATTACTTCTTCCCAGCGGTCTTCGCCCCAGTCCTTGTTTGGGCTGGCATTCTCTTTGATGGTTGGCGACACCACTGCGAATGGAAAGTCCAGATCTGCGCATGACTGATATTCCTGCATCGTCAGGTGAATCTTCCCAGCGCGTGGCCGATATTTCAGATTGTAGATGGCATGATTGCCTTCCCAGCGCGTGATGTAAGGCCTGACACCTGAACCGTCTATGATGGTTTGTTCTGCGTCCTTGTTGAATGATGGATTGTGTTTCCACATTTCATGGTCACGACGCTTGCCGTGGCGGTCTAGGATTGCACAAGGCTTGCCGGTTGCTATGTGTTGCAGTTCCACACGGCCTAGGGCCATTATTTCATCACCTATTCCCATTATACCCACGCCATAATGTAGTCACCTGAAATCACTTCCTTCTGCACCATACCGTATTCCTCGAGCAGCTTCACAGCAGCAAGCTGTGGCAGGCCATACTGTTCAGACATCTTGCCCTTCTGTTCCACTACAACCACAGGCTTGCAGCGTTTGATAGTTTGTTCGGCACCCTTGATGACGTTTGCTTCATAGCCTTCGCAGTCGATCTTGATGAAGGACACGTGTTCAAGGTTTTCTTCGTCCAGTGTAATCATGGGAACGTCACCCTTCCCCTTGACGATACCTGTGTCACCGCTGCTGTTTGGTGTGCGGGTTTCAAGTTTTACCATACCGCGTTCTTTGCCCAAGGCTTCGATGCGCATGGCCACGTTGCCGAATTCCTTCAGGTTTCGCAGGAAGCATTGCTGATGGATTGACATGGGTTCGAAAGCAAGCACGGATTCGAAGTCGTGCGCCATAAGGAATGACCACAAACCGATATGACCGCCCACGTCGACGGCCATACCATGCTCGGTGACATATTTCATTGCTGCGTAGTATTTATGCGCTTGATAACATAGACGGCCATGGTGCTTCTGGTCTGATGTTAGCATCCAGTCCATCAGGTGTTCTTCATAAGCAGGCATCACCCACCCATCAAACTTGATCATCTCTGCAGCATGCGCCATGCAACGCCCCTTTCCATTTCAGCAAGTGTCCACTGGTTAGCAGCCAGCACCCCTGCCCATTCATATACGCCATCAGGATAGTACGGGTATTCTATTTCGGCAAGGTTCGACTTCCCCATGCGGAACGAAGCTGCGTTCGGTGATGTCACGAATACCGGCACACCGTGCATCAATGCTTCGACTGCTGCATTGCTGGAATGGCATACCACCGCCCACGCCTTGGACAGCTTCTTCACCAGTGGGCCATCTTCGCCATTCTTCCAGCGCACAATTACATCGCGGTCTGTGTGTCTGTGGATTATGTCCAGCGTTCTTTCAAGCCACTGTGCATCACCAAACCTGTCGAAGTGCGACTGTGACTGTGGGCAGACAATGATTGCACCGCCTGACTTGTGGAAACGGCGCGCGCTTTGATACCATCTGGAAAGCCGTCTGAAGTCTGGTTGGCCTTTTCCGTTGTGCTGGTACGCATTCTTCGTGATGCGATAGAAGCTGCCGCGTTCGAAATATCCATGGTCGCCATAGTACCAGTTATGACCGGCGGCAATCGCCTGCTGCAGATCGACCCAGTTCACAGGGCTGCCGAACCCTGCCCATGGCCCGCCTATGTAATCCGTCAGAACACGACCACCGCAGCCCTTCGCGAACGCTTTTGCAAACCTTGGTGAGGTCAATTCATCTGGGACTTCATAGACATTCATGCAGTGACATCCTTGGGAAGCATTGTATTGCTGATTCACGCGAAGCATTCAAGACTGGAATGTCGATGCAGTCTGCAGCAAGGTTGATGCGCTTCAGCCATTCCTTGTAGTTGCTGCTATGTGACGAACGCTTGTATGGGGTATTGTCGAACCAGTGTTTCTTCGTGCCGGTGTAGCCATAATCAAAGCCCAGCAGCACAATCTTGGAAGCCCCCTGTAGGTAGGCAAGGTTCATGGTCTGGAAGCCGCTGTTGCCACCTGAAGCAATCACACCCTTGCCGCCCCAGATGATGTCGAAGTCAATGTCGATATGTTCAAGGCCGTATTGTTGCGCTGCATCTAGATTGCATGTCCACTTTTCACCGGCGAATTCAGGAAGCCCCTTCTTGATATGCCACCATTCATTGTCCGCGCAGTATGTCGCATCTGCCCATGGCGCCAGATAGATGGCTTCCTTTACTGCGTAAACACGTCCAGTGCCACGGCATAGATCAACGTCTTCTTGCGTGAGGCTTGGACCGTTAGCAATAACGATTGCAGTGGTCACGGATTAGATTCCAAGGTTTGTGCGATATGGCCACAGCTTGTTCATCACTGCTGGATTGTCTGCCACGATTGAACCAACAACGAGCGCACCGCGTTGTTCCCATGAAGAAGTGATAAGCATCAAGGCCGCTTCCTGTATATCAGCAGGCACTTCAGTGGGCGAAACGTCCATGCCAGGGAGTTCATCAACCGAATCATAGTTGCAGAACTTGGCGATGTACGCCCCAGCACTGTCGATATACAAATTGATCAGGTCGTCTTCTGCGTTATTTGTTACGCGAAGTTGCGCCTTTGCCATTGTTAGACTTACCAGTTTTGCCATGTGCTTTGCCCACTGCCTTGTTCGATGTCTTAGGCGCTTTAATCACCTTGTTATCGACAATAGCAGGCTTGGTAATCTTTTTCACCACAATTTCTTCAGCAAGGCCATTCTGAATCCAGTGATTGGCGCGCGAACGCGGTAGCTTGTAGAAACCACCTTCAACAATCTCGCCTTTTACAGTGTCGCTGAATCCTTTTAAGGCTTTAACTTTTACAATGTCAGACATGATAGAATCCTTCGTTTATAGGGTTGCAGTTCTTTTGCCATATCACGATTCGCTATGCTTCCGCAATAAAGAAGGGGCTGCCAGTTTCCTGACAACCCCTTCCAAGGTGCTATGGCTAGACCTAAAAGGCTTACACCATCATCGAGCCGTAACGAGCAGCGGCAGGAACGCGAGTTTCTAGAGCGCCGCGCAATTCAGCACGAATGGTGATAAGGTTCTTCTGCACGTTGTCTTCGTCCTGTTCAAACATTTCAACAACCGTGTTCTGGCGATTCCACCACTGGTACGCTTCGAAGAAGTCAGCAACGATGGCCTTGCCCAAAGGCACGGCCACGTTCGAAACGGTAGCCAGACCCCATGGACCAGAGATAGGCGCACGACGTGGATCGCCAAACAGGTACTGGCCTTGCGAGTCTTTGGACGTATTGATTGCCCAAAGGTCAGCAGGGTTCAGCATGACGCCGTTTGCGTAGTAGCCAGCAGATTCCAACGCAGCAGCCATTGCAGCAATACCGTCCAGCTTGGTCGTCTGTGCGGAAGTTGGTGTGAAGGCTGTGAAGTTGCCGGTGTCAGTGATACCCGATACGTTCGGGGTCGAACCATCACCAATGATGATTTGTTGATCACGACGCTTTTCAACTGAGTAGGCCAGACGTGCGTTGATGTACGAAGCCAAGGCAGGTGCATCAGCAGCAAGCTGTTTCGAAATCTTCAGGAACGTCGCAATCGTTGCGATGTTCGTGGTGACGAGTTCGAAGGTCAGTGCTGACTGTGGCTTCGCAGAACCTTCTGACGTTTCAGCGGCAGAATTGGTGTACGTTGCTTCACGCGTCGATTCAATCACGTTTGCCGTGGTATTTAGCGACGGAATCAGATCAAGCGCATTCAAGCGGAACGAAGCACCTGCAATGATACCAGAGTTGCGTTGCGGACCAGTCGTTGCATCGGTCTGGGTGACGGTGTTCTTACTTTCCATCACTGACTTGGTTGCAACTTCCATGCGCGCACGTGCAGTCTTGCCTTCAAAGAAATTCTTCACAGCTTCAGACTTAGCGAACAATTCACCAAAGGATTCCTTCACTTCAGCTTTGCCGGCCTTAATGCCTTCAGCAACTTGCTGTTCGATGTCAGTAAGCCGCTTAAACGCTTTTTCCAACTGTTCGGCATTTTCTTGACCAAACTTTACAGCTGCGGCGACGGTTTCCTTGCCTTCTTTCGAGAGTTTTTCTTGTTCAGCGATGAAGGTGTCTACGGTTTTCTTTTGAGCAGCCAAGCCATCAAGTGCGGCTTTGAACTGTTCTTCAATTTTGTTTTCGGTTGTCATGATTTGGTACTCCTAATGTGATGAATGGTTTGGACTCAGTGTTGAACTTCTGCAGGATGCCCAGCAGTTGTTCGTTCTTCGCCCCGTCTTCATCAGCGTCACGCAGGAGTACGGTTTGGAATTGACCAATGAAGGCCACCGCGGCAGACTTTGAAAACCCAGCTACGTCACGCAGGAAGGATTCAATGTCGGACTTGGTTCGTAGATCATCTAGCATGGACTTGATACTAGCGCGATCAATTTGTGCAGCAGCATCGGCAGGGTCGTCGACGGCTGATATTTCGAAAAGGTCAATCTTGTGCAGTTCGCGGATACCGCCGCGCTTCACGCTTCCGCCTTCTGGGATGCGGTAGCCTATCGACAGGCCAGTCAGTGTACCGTCTGCCATTGCTGCCTTCACCGCTTCCGCTGTTGGATGCCCAGGTGTCAGGCGACCAGCAACCAGAAGGCCTTTGCTGTCTTCTTCAAGATTCGTCCACTTGCCGATGCGCGCAGGCATGTCAGCACGATACTTCACGTGGTTGAAGTACATGGATATTGCGCGTTCTTTTTGCTTGATGGTGTCCTTGTACGCCCCAGGCATCACGGTGTCTTTGTAGGAATCAACGCCACCGAATACGCTGGCATAGCCTTCGAAGGTTCCCTTCGCAGCGTCCAGCTTGAATTCCATTTCGTCGAACTGTGCGTACTTCTTTTCCATGTCCGCATTATACGGATTCGTGAACTTTGCGCAATGGGTATTACTTAGCTGCCGATTCGTCGGTCTGATTGTTTGCTGTTGTGATGCTTGGTGTGCTAAAAGTGCGCATAGGGTCTGCCAGTTTCTCAATAGGGAACATTTGTTGCTGCATGAACAGATTGCTGCCGCCAGCCTTCGGTGCATAGCCAAGGCGTTCGCGCGCTTCGTTTGGTTCGAAGATTGCGCCGGTGATACCTTCCTTCAACATTTTGATCATTTCACCTTCCGACATACGCAGGAACGCATCGGTGTCGAATTCAATCTTCACCTTTCCTTGTTCTTCAGGCAACAGCAAGCTGCTCTCCATTGCGCTTTCGTAACGCTGCAATAATGGACGCAAGCCTGTTTTATAGAACCCATACAGTATTTCACTGAAGGATGATGCGATGGTGGTCGCGTCGCCGCTGCCTATCAATTCCTTCGGCACTGCGAAGTAGCGGCATATGTCTTCAATTTGGAACTTGCGGGTCGATAGCAGTTCCATATCCAGCGGCGTCATCTTCACCTGCTGATACTTGAAATCGGCTTCAAGAACTAGAAGGTTGTCTTCAGTCCCTTCAGCTAATTCTGCGAAGTTTGTCTTCACTGCCGCGCGCTGGTCTGCTTTCAAAGCGCGATCAATTGTCAAGATGCCGCCTGGCTTACCGCCATTGCGGTACATCTTCGACACGCTGCCTTCTGCCGCCTGTCCTATACCAACGCTGTTGCGCATGTAGTCGAGAGGTGAAAGGCCTATCAGCCCGTTACCCATGCCCTTCACGTGCATGATTGACGAAGCGGCAAAAACCTTCACGTCTGCATTGTCTTGATACTGGTAGACGATTGAGCCGTCAGGCAGCAGTACAACGTCCATCTGGTCTGCGACCATAGGCTGTAAACCGATGATATCGCCGCCTAAGTTTCGTTGTTTGTAAGAGTAGCTGTTGCCGCGAAGAACTGATGATAGTCCAGAAGTTTCCATGAATTCGCCACGATTCTGCCAGCGGTTCACTTTGCCAGTGAACAGGCGCGCGATGTCATGCTTCTTGTTTTCGGTGTAATTGCCTTTGCGATCTACGTCATAGACTTTGATGGGCAGGCTGCCGATTGATTCGACAAGCAGCTTGCAGCAAGCCCAAACGGCTGAAACTTGAAGCGCAGTATCAATGGTAACGGTGCTTGCGGATTCATAAGGGTAGTTGTTTGGGTACGGTATCTGCTGACCTTGTGGAACGGAAAGGCTACCCAAGCCGTCGACACCCCTGCCGAATATCCGTCTGAAAACTAACGCCATGATAGTCGGCCCCTTCGTTATGCTGTCGGCAATTTAACCCAGAACGAGCCGTATGTCTATCGTAGGATAAGCGGGTCCTTCACAAACGTGTCAAATTCTTGTTCATCATCCGCTGCTGTCCGCTTCGCTGCGCCTGCCGCCATCACAAGCGCCTGCAGTCCATCGATGCGGCCTGTGGACTTCGCCTTGTCCAGTTTCCGATTGCCTGCTGGGTCTTTCGTCACTTTCGCATTCGCGGCGCACATGGTCAGCACTGGGTTCATGCCGTGACGAAAGTTTCCACCAAGGAAGATTTCTTCCGCGATGTCGATGGCATATTCCATGTCCTTGAAGCCCTGACCCCATTCGACCAGCGGAAGTTCCAGTCCTATCTTTTCGCATTCGCGTTTGAAGTCATCAATCTTCCAGCGGTCATACGCGATGACCGGCACGTTCAACCCGTCAATGATTGCACCCACTTCGCTGGCCACGTAGTCATATCCGACCTTCGGCCCTGGTGTGACGCGCATGTGACCTTGCTGCACCCACGTCAGGTACGGCTGCTTGTCCACCTTCTGCCGTTCGGCAAGCCCCTGTTCAGGTGTCCAGAACCATGCGTACACGTTCCACTTGCCACGCGCCCAGCCTATGAGCAGGAAGCACGTCAAGTCGATACGGCCTGACAGATCGAGCGCGCCATATAGCACGTCACATTCTTCGATAGGCACTGGGTCGTCGCCACAGCCTTCCCAGATTCCGATGGTGATGAACGGTGACAAGGATGACACGCGCTGGTTCAGGTACAGGTTGCGGAATGCGTTTTCGAATGACGGCATACGCTGCGCGCGCTTTGCCATCTTGCGCATGTCGGATTCACTACGGAAGTTTCCCAGCGCCGGATTGCTTGCGCGCCACTGTTCTTCATCCATCACGTCGCAACCCTTTTTGGCTTCGTAGACATGGCAGACGATATGCGGGTCCTTCGACTTCCGCGCGTCATCAATCATGGTGGATAGAAGGTCGGTGTCGTTCTCTGCCTGCGTACTGATAATCAGAAGCAGTGGGATTTCATGCGCACCTTGTGATGTCATGATGGCATCGACGAAAGCGTCGTGCGGTCCCTTGATCTGGCCAGTTTCATCAAGGATTGCCACGATAGGCGACCCACCCATGGCTGTTGCAGCTTCTGCAGATATCGCCTGATAGGTCACATTCATCGGCAGGCCTATCAGAATCTTCTTCGATGGGATGGGCTTCACCATCAGCGACAGTGCAGGGTTCAGTTTTACCATCTTGGATGCGTAGTTGTAAACCTTCGCCGCCTGTTCACGCGACAATGCACCTGAAACGATTTCGCTGTTCTGCTTTGCTTCGGGTCCGACAAGGTGGCCAAGCACAAGGCAGGCGATGGTGCCGGTCTTCGCGTTCTTCCGGCCAGTCGAAAGGATGCCAAGTTCGGTGGGTACTGGATTGTCGTACACGTCCAAGATGAACTTGCGCTGGAACGGGTCGAGTCGTAGCGGCTGACCCACGAACATGCCTTCCGGTACACGGCAGAAGGTTTCAATGAAGCGGCACATGCGTTCGCCGCGCGTTTCGATTCTTTTTCCCTGCTTTTCGTGCAGTTTTTCTGCGTTTTTGGCGACAATCTTCGCAGATTCTATGGTTTCTTGCGGGTTTTCATGGACTTTTGCAGCCATATTTCAGCCGTTTAGTGGGTCGTAGCAGGCGTTGGTATCAGGTCTGACCCGCCTTCATGGATGGCTGGGGCTTCTTCTTTCGCACCCTTCACGGCTTTGCGCGCCTGTCTTTCGGCTGCCAAGGCTGCTGCGCTGTCCCTTGCGTCGCCATTCTTGGCCGCTGCATTCACCTGAAGGACGCGGGATAGTGCGATTGCACGGCGCGTCAGGACTTCCATGACAGCAAAGCGGGGGTTGGCAATGGGCGTGTCCTTCTTGTTCTTAATCACCGCACCTTCCAAGCGAAGCATGCGCTGTTGAATCTCTATGTCGGACTTGCAGCGCGCCAAGTTTGCAGCCAGTTCAAGGTCAGCCACGTCCCAGTTCTCACGCGCACGGGCGCACACGACGGATTCCCAGAAGGGCATTTCATGGGGTTGTAGACGCACATGTTCAGGTGGTTCAAATGGCTTGGCCAAGGCGTTTGCCATTGACTTCTGCTGTGCCTCTATGGTGTTGGACGGTAAGCGTTTCTGGTCTGGGTTCTTTTTGGCCATACTTGTGTTCTACCCCTTTTTTTTCGGGTTCGCAATAAAAGTCTGC
>Ga0075464_10000320_pt1 | contig 20840 bp, 15 predicted proteins | sample DEB19_08_DNA_5_FD_75068 | JGI IMG/M metagenome (GOLD analysis project Ga0075464, IMG submission 75068) | Aqueous microbial communities from the Delaware River and Bay under freshwater to marine salinity gradient to study organic matter... | ecosystem: Environmental > Aquatic > Marine > Coastal ...
GTCTTGGCTTCAACGTTAGCCATCTTTTCAATAAAGCGTTGGTTGATCGCTGTAAAGACGCGGCCCTTAAATGAAAGCGTAATCAGGATGATCTCACCCGTACCCCAGACCACATCCGTTTCAGTATCCATAACCGCTACGCTGGCGTTTGGGTGTACGCACGTCGGCCATTGGCGCTGGTAGTCCGCTTTAATCAAACTGGTCGTAGGAATGTCACAGCCGTATAGATAGGGACTGCGTGCCATCTGTCGCAAACTGCCCCGCATGCCGGGTCGACCCAATGCCTTAGAGATTGAGTATAGCAGGTTATGTTGAGGAGTTTTGAACTTTTGCAGGAACTGTTCTTTCTCCCATTCTTTCTTTTGCTTATGGTTACGCTTACCTTCGCGAGTGACCCAGAACTCTCTTTCGTAGTTCTCAATTAAACGGATGCGTGGAATACGTCGGTTATCGTTTGTATGAATATATTCTTTAACAACCAGCGCGTCACCTGGTTCATGTTCAGACTTGCTGTAGGTCGCATGGCGACATTCAAAGCCTTTTATTTGTTCTTTGGTCAGGGCTAATTCAGTCATGATCTTCAATACCTTTAATCCACTCGCAATATTTGTGAGACGCGTAACGAAAAACCGTTCGCAGATACCTCCCAGGAGATGTTAGTAATGAACAAACACCTTGCGCGTAGCATGCTAGACTTGACACAGTCCAACGAAGCCATTGCCTTTCAAGATGGTAAGTTTTTTACCGAAATGACGGTGGTTGTTAATGCCCTGCGCGATATTAACTTTAAAGCCCCAGCTGCTGAAATATCCAAGGCATTGGACGCGGTTAATTTTAATGCCGTAGTAAAACGTTTTACTAACATGGAATTGTACCTGACCGTACGACTGACCAATAACATCGGCGCATCGGTGTGCCCGGTGTCATTTACAAAAAATCATGTGTTTAATAGTCCAACTGGTCGGGCTCATGAATTTAAATTAGAGACTCACCTCGAAGCAATACGTAATCGCGGCGGGCGTGAATTTGGCGCCGTTGATCGTAAGACTGGTAAGGTGCACGGCGTGTATGCTGAAACGACCACTTACGTATTCATTACAGCTGGGTTGTTAATGTCTTCCCACTTTACCGACGGGGAGATTGCTGCAATCTTGCTGCACGAAATTGGCCATGCGTTCACCTTCTTTGAATATACGGGTAAATATCTAACCGTTAATGCAGTGCTAGCGGCTGCCACTGCCACGGCATTGGATAATGAGCCGTTTGAAACCCGTACCCACGTACTGGTTGAATCAGCATCGACGCTAGGTGTTAAAATCCCAGAGCTTGAAAAGCTGGCAAAAATCAAAGACCCCACCATACGCTCCAACGCTATTCAGGTAGTGTTTATGCGTGCGTTATATGAAAAGAATCAGTCTGGCAGTGGTACCGGCATTTATGATTATCGCGTGTGCGAACAATCTGCCGACATTTTTGCCACCAGACATGGCGCGGGTAGAGAAATAGTAACGGGTTTGGATAAGATGTTGCGATATGGCGATCCAGCGTATTTAACTACCGCGACTTACTGTGCTATGGAGTTCGTTAAAATGTTAGGTGGTACGCTCATGGTAGCCGCCACAATGGGGCTGTACGCTCCTTACATGTTGGCTATGTTCCTCTTCGTTAAACCAGAAGTAAAAATCTACGATTCCGCAACCGCACGGTTTACTCTAGTTCGGCAACAGTTGGTGGAGGAGTTGAAGTTAACTGACCTTACCGTTGATCGCCGTCGTGCACTGTTGGATGATGTCATGGTAGTTAATAACATTGTCAGCAATATGAAAGATCGTCGTACGCTATGGGAATTGTTGCAAACAACAGTTGTCCCGTCCATGCGTCGCGATTTCAAAATGGAAGTACTGCAAAAGCAATTAGAATCCCTGATTGCCAATGATTTGTTTGTGGCAGCCGCCAAATTTAAACACGGAGAAACCGTATGAACCTCAAGACAGTTCAACAGATCACTAACATCAAGAAACTTCTTGAGAGTGAATTCACAGGCGCCGATTTTGATACGCTGGTCCATGTATCGATCGCTCGTGCTATTTCTTTGGAACTCCCCCTCCCAACTAATGAAGTGGCATCGGTGGAAGTGCATTTCCAGAACGCCATTGCAATGACGGCTGGTGACATCATTTCCAAAATCAATGAAGATTACATTCTTGATGTTAACCGCATGATGTCACTGATTCGTCAGTTCTACATGCTGCGTTACCGCCTGGTGTTCTCTCCAAAAGATTTCTCCAAGGCGCTCTCCATGATTGCGGCTACCAGCCCAGATACACTGCCTGGTGAAGTGGTTGAGAATCTGGCACGCTACAACACCGAAGGCGTTAACTCAGCATTCGATTGTTTGGTGTGGGCACTGCGTGAAGATTTCGTAGAAGCCGTTCCAGCTGAACCCGTAATCTCCACCACGGCTAATGTTGTTGAGGGGTAAGGTTTCATGGATGCAGTACTGGATATTGGAGAGGACCTAAGTGGTGCTCTCATTGGTTCATTCACTGAAGCTGATATGGTTGAGTTTCAGGCACTGAATGAGCAACTAGACAAAGTTACTGAAATCGAATCCAGCATGTCCAATGGCGTGGGACATACCCACGTCTTGGCAATGGAATCTCTCTGCCCGGGTAGCATGTTAGATCACATGCCACCTGGCGGCTACACGTTAAAGATATCGCAGCAAAACTTGGCAACAGCCCTAGAAGCAGCTGACGACGCTAAGAAAAATATCTTCCGACGCATGCTAGATTGGTTGGTTGCCAAGATCAAACAGTTCATGGACTGGCTTACCGGTAAAGGTAAAGATGACGCTGCTGATTTCAAGGAAGCATCCGACGCGGCTAAAAAGAGTGTGCACGAAACCGAAGTGAAAGAAAAGGAGTATAAGACGGCTTTTAGAAAAGCAGCCGATGCCTTCACACCGGAAAAAACAGACAAGCTCCGTACCCACTTTGAGGAGTCAGATGCGCGCGTTCAAGAAAACATTGAACGAGCCCGCGAAAAGCTAAACATGGGTAAAATCCGACGTCCACCAAAGTCGACCTTTCAGGATGGTCCTTCAATTGGAGCGACGATGGCAAGGCAAGCTGCTGATAAAATGTGGATTCATGCAGCGAATCGAAACCCACCGGTTGCCCTTTCAGCGTTCTACAGTGACTTTACACCTTTTGCTAACGCGTCAAAAAAGACGCCGGTACACGCAATAGCTGACGAGGTATTTGCGCGGTTTGCAGATGTAGCAGCGGAACTTGACAGGCTGGTAGATGCAGTGGAAAGCCACCTGGCTGATCCCAGTCAAACAGCGCAGGTGCTTGAAACGTTGGAACCGTCACGCGTATGGGTTGATAGTATCGCTAAACAACTTAATGTTGATGATGCCACACCTGCCATGCTATTATCCGCCTACAATGAAATGATTCAAGATCTTTTTACGAATCAACGATCAGAGCTTAATAGCATTGACGTGGTCACCACGTTTAAACCCACACTTACAAAGCTTACTGAACGTTACGACGACCAGTTTCTCAGTCGCCCTGAAACGCTTATCAACCTTCAGTTGAGACAGTTAGCGGGTGCGGTTGTAAAATTAGCATCGCTCAATGATGGCTCAACGCCATCCACCTCAGCCTTGCTATCGGTAGTGCAGCGACACCTTGTTAGCGGCCATGTAATCCGTGATATGTTATCTAAGTATTCGTTGGGTATCTGGCGCTGTCAACGTGAGATTGAGCATTTGTCTAAGTTTTACAAAAAAGAACTGGAAAAAGTGCAGTCTACGACGCTGTCAGATAAAGACGACTCAATAGTGTCGGAGCAGTGATGACAGCCAATCAAACTCCACCTGTCCATGATCGGTCAGTGGCAGCGTTGATTCGCGATCGCATGGTAGGACTTGCGGATATTCTAAAAGATATTCGTAAGAACCTACGTGTGAAAAAGATGGATGCTATCTCACTAGAGAGTATTGCCCCAGGCACCCTTCCAGCGGACATTCCGCCCGAGTCATTTACCACTGAACCGTCATTAACGAACCTCGAGCGTACGCAGGTAGCTATCGTAGCTTCTTTACGGGCAATGGGTAAAGAGTTATTTGCCACGTTGCATGCAAAGGCCAGTAGCATAGTAGCCCGTTACCAGATATTGACCGATACCAAAACACCAGACCTGGCTCGCCGGATTGTAACGACGCTGTATAAGCTGAAAGACATACTCGACGATAAAGCCGTGGCGCATGAATTGGTTGCAAAATTCAACGGTTCGTTAGAACGTATGGATGCTGCACTAGCCGACCACCATGCCGATGCATTGGTTAAGACGTATTACAGCGACACTCCACTACGTCGTTATTTAGTTAGAGTTTCAGAATCGCTGGCGGATGGTCAGTATTTTGATGCGATACAAAAACATGTATATGCAGTTAAAACATGTTTGGAAAATAACGACGCAGTAGTTACCGTTGCAGACTGTCCAATCATTGCCAATGCAGAAGAGGCAATCAATGCCTTTCGCTTACCCGAACGCTATAATCCAGCTGAAGTTGCTAAAGCGATTGAACTGTTAGTGGAAAGACTGAAAGCAGACGAGCAACCAGTTAAACTGGAATTTAGCGCCCGTGTCATTTTAGATTATCCATTGGGCATTGATTACGGTAATCGTGTAAAGGTCCATGCGGATAAACTGCAGGCGCTGGTAGCAGTATCACAAATAAAACCGCACGAAGCAACGCAGTCTGATGTAGGAGATGTCTTGCGATTGTACGACTCAATACTGATGAACTTAGAATTCTTAGAGAATCATGAGAATACGATGTCATCGGTGACCTTGAGTGTTACGAACCTTTGCCAAGGCATTATCAAACATGCCGCAGAACCGCTCACCGACGCGCTAGCAGCGTACTACGTGCTGGTAGGTGCGCATGGGGCGGATGTCCATGAAGACATGCCTGCGATCAAAGAAGCGTTAGAGGAGTTATTGATCCTAGTCAAGTTCTTAGGTGCGGATCAGTATAACTTTTAAGACGGCATAAAGCCCCTCCCTTCGGGGAGGGGCCTATGTCCGTTAGTCGTGACGCACGAACTCAACATCCACCGCATCAATAACTTTCAGCGTGCGATTGGTTTGCACCATCAAACGCTTTCCAACCGAAGGCTGGTTAGAATCATCGATCACGGTAAACGTTGTATTAGCACCACCACTGAAACCTTGAATGTCCACTGACTTTGCATCCTCACCTACCATGAGCAAAAGCTTTTGCTCTAGGAGTGTTCTGGATAGAGTACGACGCTTAAGGGTTTCACTCAATACTTCAACAGTAGCCGCTGCAATGCTTTCACGTAAATCGACATTTGTATATCGATCACTCGTAACGTAGTACCGCACCTGCAAGCGCTGCTCTGCTTGAATGTACGTAATGGCACCGTCTGTAGTCCGAACCTTAATCTGACCCACTGAGGCACGTGGATAGAAATAGATTCTAGTCTGCTCAAGCAGTCGCTTAGAGATGTCATCCAAATCGTCAGTAATCCATTCTGCAATAATCCGTGTCAACTCATCGCGATATGCCAATGTAGTGTCTTCGGTTGCAAAGCTGTATTTACCATCGATTAGGAACATGTCTACGTGGCGAACCAAACCGCGATTCCCATCTACCACTTGTACTACGTTGTCAATCAATACCAGCTCACCTTCTGCATGCAGCAACTGATGCTCACCGTAAGCAAATGTTCCGCCTGCTGGAATCGTCGTAACGATAGGAGTTGAAATATCAATCGAGGTAGTGGAGTTAACTGCCGTAATTGTTCCGACGTGACTCAAACCACTTGTGCCTGCACCCCAGAGTGTGAATGCTTTACCAACATCACCTGCTGTAAATACAGCAGCAGTAAACGTCACCGTCACATCTGCTGCCGTAACAGCATTTGTCGTTGTTAATGTAATGCCACCACCAACCAATACTGGATCACCTTGCATGTGTTCTACCACATACACCAAGCCAGTGCCCGACACATACGTGACTGCAATGTTACCAGTGAGTGGATCATTAGCAAAGAGTGTCTTGGGATAGTAGGCGTACACATCAGAGGCGTAACGTAAGAAGGTCTCACCGCCCGGTACGGTACGTGACCGACACCACAGGTGTTCTAGATAATCACCAAACTTAACAGTGATCTTCTCGTGAGTCACTCCGATGTAAGTGTCCCCTGGTACATAGCCTGCCAAACTTTGGACATCGACGATTGCATCAATGTCACTTAGCGTAGCACCTGGCGGCAGATAGTTCTTTACAATGAACGTCAGATCAAACTCTGTGGTTAAATCCATTGGAGTGGATTGCGGCGACAGGATCAATTGATTCAATGCATTAACGTCGTAGTTGGTACCCAACACAAACTGGTAGATGTAGTTCTTATCCACCGGCCGTGCAGTAGACGGGTCGATAGCGCTGACCAATGTACCATTTAAATGTCGACGGACATTAGTGCCAGGTGGAATGTAACTGAGCTGTGCAAAGATGTCGGCTGGGTCAAATGCAGTTAGCGTATCAGCTGCGTTCATAACGGCTACAAATAAATCATAACCAGTCCCATCTTCACGCACTTCAATCTCAACGCGATCAGCCGCTACTTCAACACCCACTGGCGCATTATCCGAATAGAAGAACTTACGCGGAATGGTTGGCGCGTCTAGGTGATAGGCGCGTGCATCAAACTCATCGTTGGTTGCATCCAACACGTAATAGAACGGTGAGTACAAATAACTGTTCTGATTCACAGCGAGTGCCGTATTCTCAGGAGTCGTTATAAGCGGATTGCGCAACTGTTGCACTAGATTGTTCGATACGATCTCTAAAACCCCACCAGCGTCGTTATAGACGGTGTCAGGGGTGATTGTAACCCGTATGCCGTTATCTTTTACGGTAGCCAGGGAAGCAAGCTCAGTCATTTTCTGCTGCAACGTTGCCACGGTGAAGCCTGCGCCCGATAAGGTCGCTTTATTAGTGGGCGGTGGTGCATCCCGCGTGGCCAGAAACTCACGGTTGGTAATGTTATCGACGTTGGTTACCATTCCAAACCCCAAACCTTCTAGGGTGGTAGATAAGCGAGATGCGGATAGTGGAATTAATGGCGTGGATAGCGCATTGTTAATGACCTTTTCACGCAACGCTTCAAACGTCAAGCCTTCGGCTCCACCCGTAACCGGCTCAGCGCCTACCATGGCAATGTCGGAGAAGGTATTAATTGGGGCTGCAAAAATACCGCCAGCTACTTCGTCACGGTCAATCCACTGTGCAGAGAATGCCGCTGGTGTGTAATTAGAAAGCAGTGTTTCAATTGGGCCTTTAGTGGTGTAGATATCAATTCGCAAACTGTCACGAATTAAACCATTAGTGAAGTACACCTGTGGGACATTAACACCCAATCGACCATCCGTTACACGCAGTACAACTGTAGGCTTTAATGGGTCATGCACCTGCTCGGTATGCGTGACCTTAATCTCATCCCACGTAACCTGATTAGCGCCTTTAATGAACGCACGGCAATGGTAGAATTGGTTCTCAAACGTAAAGACCTTTGAGAAACCAGTGATGTCATTTAACTGCACCGTTTGGCTGCTGCACGCCATTTGAAAAACAGGCACACGCAAACGAATGAAACGACGGCCATCAATGGTAACGGAATCCCAATCTACTTTATTGCTGTCGAGTTGGTAAAACGGTGATGGGGCATCCGTATCGTAAATGATACTGACCCCACCGTGCTGCATTACTCGAATGTCGATGGGATATTGCATAGTGAACTTTAACTCACCCACGCTAACTTCGGTATGGCGTGCAATGGTAAGCTTGCGCATGCCCGAACCATCATTCAACGGAACGGCTTTCTGGAATACTTCGTCCACGCCTAAGAAGAACATGATGTGGGTGCGCGAAGGAGTTGCAAAACGTCCCACGTAATCTGCATCCGACATATGGCGATACAGATCTTCTTCATTGGTTGCCAGCGAAGGATAGGTTCGACGGGCCAGGGTTTCAGACTGTGCCATCTGCGCAGCGCTGTTAATAGCCGCCGCTTCCATTAGCAGTGACAGTGGATTAGTCGCATCGACAATAACAACCTTGCCGTTAGTAACCTCTTCCACGAGATTGAGCATTGCGCGTTTCATTGCATGTGGGTTTAATCGAAACGCGTTAAAACGTCTCATGAGTTCAGTGCTAGATGTCATGCGTCAGGCCCCATCAATAATTTATAATCACGATTTCTAACCCACCACTGAAATTCCATGGTGTCTGGGTCAATCCGCGGGTATCCAACGCCTTCAAACAAGATCGCCTGCGCTGGGGTTAAGAGTCGATAGTAGTTCGACCGGAATGAATTTGCCATCGGCAGCGCAAATGCTGCTACTGAGGCATTAAACTCCTCGACGAGTATGGGGTCATCGTATTCAGCACCCATGCATTTAAAGCCGATCGAGATTTGATTCATTTCCGTGTTCACGGGTTTATCAAAATCAAAGTTATAGCTCGCCCCTTTATTATTTACAATGGGGAAAGCAGCACCGGTTGCTGCAATCGAAGTAACGTGGGTACGCTCGGTATTCAGCAGCACGCGATAGATACGGGTATCGTAGTCTACTTCGTTTTCCAATATCATTTCTGGGTACGGATCGAATACACCTTCGTGTACAAGTGCCGAATATTGTGTCCAGGCATAGAACAACTTTGATATTGGATCATCCACAATGTTTCTAAAGTTTGCGGTGAGTTCAAACGTATTCAGAATTCGAGAGAAGCCATCGACGATGGACCACTCTTCTCGATAGATACCTTGCTTCGATGTAAAGGTGTCAACCATGAAATCTGGCCAGCCACTAATCGTCATCAGGTTGTTTGACAGAATTGCAATAAAAGGACACTCGTCATCTACTAAGGTGGACGGATATGCCAAAGCATCTGGGCGCATCGCGCCTACCGGATCGAGTAAGGCACGTACTGCTCGTGCTACCGAGGTAGGGTTGGTGTTAAGCATTGGCGTAAAGGTTCGAACCTGTGAGATGTTATCGTATGACAGATTCAGTCTGGGTCGCGTAAAGAACGTATATCCTGATGCCGTGTGATTTGCTGGTAACGGATTAAGGTTTGCACGATGACTCAAGCCAAAGTACGCCATGGTGACCGCAGAGGACAATTGACCAAAGCCATTCATTCGTGTAAGGATAGTAATATCCTCACCCGACTCTGGATTAATCTTTCCATTTGTCGCCATGTATTCTTTTTGCTGTGCCAATGCCGCAGCTTTAGCCTCGGTAATTTCTTCTAAGGCGTTTGCTGGATTTAACGATTCATTGTACTCAATTGCCATAACCGAAAACCTCCAAAAAAGGGAAAAGCTATCATGTCTATTACGCTCGCCACGGCCGCCACCGCGGCTATCACTACTTTACAAGCAACCGGTGCACTACAGGACATGCTGCGCTCCACCACCAGCGGCTCTTTAGTAGAATATACACGCACAACACGAGTGGAGCCGTTAGTGTTTGTAGACGACCAGCTGGTGCATTTGGATTACATGCCAAATGTGATGCAGGCGCTGTCTGCTATTATGGCCGGCTACTACCTACAGGCGGTTGCCATTTCGGTAAACGTTGGCAAGATCAACACTGTTAAACTGTTGGATCGCTTGAATCCAAACCGCGACCCACTGTTAAATTCAGAAGGCGTTATTAACGCTGGTCTGACTGCAGTTAAAACTGCATTGGAATCCCGTTCATACGAATTTGGTCTTCCGGTTCCAGGGCAAGCAATTGGGCTAGAAGCTTACGCGCAACATGCACGCAAAGATATTACGCGTATCAGTACAGAAGCAACGGCAGGTGAGATAGCAGGACAGTTTGCAAAAGACTCTATTCAAGACTATGGCAAAACTGGTCAGCCGGGTGATTTTGGTGGGATTGGTGATTCTGCCAGTACTTTGCAGGAAAACATTAACCTGTCGGTTGGCCGTCTTTTAGAAGTCACCATTACCGATGGTCCCCAAACTGCAACCATCCCAGTATCGCTGCGTTTGATTGCGGTGCCGATGAGTTCTGACAATCTGGTTCATATTCTTACCGTGGCTAAGTCAGGTACTTCTGCAAAAGAACGATATCACGGCTGGCGTTCGGGTGCCCTGCATTTCATTAAAGATCTGATTTTCTGTCAGGACTTGATTGATGAGCATCGTAAGGATTTGATGGGTGATGCTACAGACCAATACAAAACCACCCTGAACCGTTCGCACAAGAATACATTGTCCGCCATTGTGTCGGGTAAGTTGTCACTGGCGAATGCTTCCAATATGTTGGTTATCAACAGCAACACTGCTTCTAAGATCGAAGCATCGTTGGGTGGTCGCTTCAAAGACTTCCGCTTCCGTGAAGGACTGTTCAAGAAATCATACGCCATGATCATTGTGGTAGTAGATACCAACTGGGAACGTGTCACCATCTATACCCGCTCTATCGAAACCCCTTCGCAACATTCTATCAAAGACCTCAAGTCTGCTGGTGGTCGGAAGGATATCGATGTGGGTGAGATTCTTAAGGCCTACCAGCTTGGTAGTTCACCTTCTATCTAATCGTAACAAGGAGCCATTGCCGCCATGAAAATCCTTACCTTCCTCAGCTCCTTGCTGCCGTCGTTTAATAAGTCTCGCCTCCGTGAAGACTTGTCCACGACCCGCGAAGAACTCAAGAACGCTACGTTACCTGCTTTTAAATCTGCCATGTCGTACGGTGCAGATAAACGAAAGTGGGCGTCCGATGAAGTAAAAGCTTTTCAACAGGCTTTTGATCAGCGGGTGAAAACCAAACACCGTGGTAACGCTATTAAGGTTACCAGTGAAATCCTGACTATACTGGATAAGAACCTACCCTCCATTGAAAAGATGGTAGACGAGTACTACGCCGACGACGTTACCCGCGATGCCATGACTTTCTTTGGTGCCAATCTGATCCAGTTCTTGGAAATGATGTCATTCATGACACGGTACTCACGACGCATGCTTTACTGGGTAATCACAGCTGAAGCCGCTAAGTTTGATGCCGACTACGTGGGTGATACACATCTCTCACCAGGTGAGGTTGCATGGTTGTTAAAGAACCGTGATACGTTTTTCCATGCTTGCAACATGATGGCATTGGAAGAGCGTGCAATGCAAAAAGCCTTCAGTCAGATACCTGACATCGTTGCAACCAAAGACAATGTGGAAATGGTTGCTAGTAACGTTGGGTTTGCCCGCACCGATCCATTCGAGATGAATTTTGTTGCATCCTGGGTTAATCCCATTTACTACGTTCGTTTGGCAATTGCTGAATGGCAGGTAAGTCGGTATAAAGCCGCCCAGGAAGAACGTAAGGCAGTAGAACTGCGCTTACTGCAACTAAAAGCCATTGACGAAGGCAAGCGCCCTGCAAACCTTGCTCAGCAACTGGAATACCATTCTGGCCGACTCAAGAAGTTGGAAGCTGACATTGCCGAGATGGAGGATCAGTACAATGCCTAATGCATTGCGTTACCCACGAGGCTTCACCGCCTCGTTAGTGATGTACCCCACCATTGCTGACATCCGTACCGCCGAAGACATTGATGCAGACGCAGAAGTGGCTACGTTGTACAACATGTATCTCTCACGTAACGTCCAAGGCGATAGCTGGGGATTTCGAGCCCGCGTCATTGAAGCCGCAGCGCGCCTATTCGGCGATTTCCGACTTTGGTGTGTTTTGCAGGCTGCACATAACGACCACGTCTATGAACTCAACTTCGACTATATCGTCGATACGTTGAATTTCATCCGCACCGGTGATCGCACTATCAGTGCACTCACTATGAAGGAACTCCTGCTAGAGCGACCCAATGCTCGCCACGGGGTCGCGACGCCTGCACGCGCCGAGAGGTTAGGGGTTGCTGACCCCAAAGAGTTTGAGAACTTTCTCGGTAAATGGATTGCCTACGAAGATGGTTTTGAAGATTTGCTATTGACACTGCATGTGTTCTTTGGTCGAGCTAAGAGACCTGAATAAACCCAATTTCAGGAGTTACAAAAATGAGTAAGATCGCACGCATGATGTCGTTGTACGGGGTGAGTCTCGAAAACGACGATGCACGTCCAGCAGAAACACTAGCGCCTGTAGAAGGCGCTAGTGAGCCAATGGTTGTTGAAGTAGAGCCATTATCTAGCGAAGACACCGAAGCCGGTGCTGCAGCTGAAATGGTAGAATCAGCACAAGAAGTGACTGAAGTCTCCGATGTCGTGGAGGAGTTGGAAGAAGCGCATGCTGGACTGGAAGCATTACGACTGGATCTGATCATCGATCGTAAAGCTGGTGGTTTGTCTGTGCAGGCTGCTCGTGGCTATACTCACGCTATCAACGCATACACCGGCCGTTTTGGCATGAGCGCACCTACAGTGTCTACCGAAGCATTCGGTGGCGCTGTCAGCCGCTTGCAAGCCACTATTAGCTTGGAAGCAGACCTCGGTAAGAAACTGCGCGATATGGTGAACGCTGCCATCGCCGCGTTGAAGGCTCTGTGGCAGAAAGTTGTTAACTTCATGAAGAATCTATTCGACACTGCCCAGCGCACATTGGAACGCGCCGAGCAGTTGAAAGCACAGTCGGCTAAGTTTAGTGGCGTTACTAAGGAGGGGGTAAAGATTAAGCTTCCAGCCTCACTGCACGTTGGTGGTAAAGTGCCCAGAGACTACGACGTAGTGACGTTGAGCCTTTATGATGCCGCCAAAGCCATAATGAAAACGATTCCTAAAGAAATCAACCTGCTTTCAGGGCAGCTCGTTGGTGCGCTTAAAGGACTGAACTACGATGCTGACAACCTTGCCGAGTCCATTGCCGTGCAATGCGGTGATTTGCAGAAACCCATAGTGAAAATTCCTGAAACATTAAAGCTAACTGTAGCTGAAGGCGCTAACGCTACGCGTTTTGGTGACAATGTTAAAGTGTGGATCGGTAAGGAGTTGTTTGGTGGTAAGGCTTTGATAGCCGTTACACCAGCCAGCAAAGATGGGAGTGATGCAGTCACTCCACAATCGCTTGGAAAGATCAGTATTGGTATCCAGAACATTGATGGTGAGCAAGCGGATGTAAAGGACAGTGAAATAGAGCCGGTTGACTCCATGGATCTTTTGACCATTACTGGTGACGTAATTGGCATCTGCAAAGCAATCATTGATAGTCGGGGCATTTACGATAACTTCACAAGAACAATTGATCAAGTGAAAGCCGCAGGTGACGGTGTCGCCAAGAACGTTGATAGCTCTGAAAAGCTTAGTGCCGACGATAAAGCCGCTGCTAACGCTTTGGTAATGGCTGCTATCGGGGTGATGCAGCGCGCTGCTACTGGCGCAGGGAAAAGTTCTGGCTATCTGTTGAGTACCTGCCGTACCCTTCTGGACGTGTGTGCAGCATCTGCCAAAGCCCATACTCTGAAAACACCAGAGCAAGCCAAGGCAGATGCAGACAGAGCAGAGCAGCGAAAGAAGGAGAATGGTGGTAAGTAATCAGTTATCCATGCTGATTCAAAAGTAGCATAGTGCATAATAGCCCCGCACACGCGGGGCTATTATGCTATCCACTCACAATCGCTGATGTTATAGGACACAACACCCCCAATCGTTTGTTTGGTGCTTTCAGTCTTTGGTGTGTTTTACAAAGTAAAAAGTAATGACCATATCTATGAACTCAACCTCGGCTATATCGTCGACCCGTTGAACTGATCCGAATTGGTACAGGTGTCATATCGATACTAGCCATGTAGGAGCTACTGTTGGAGCGGTCCACAGCGCGACAAGGTGTCGCGACACCATATCGCACCGAGAGATTAGGCTTGAATAACCTAGCGGAATTTGAGAACTTTCTAGGTAAGTGGATTGCCCCAAGAGAGAGGCTTTGCTGATTTGCTATTGACATCACACGTGTTCTTAGCTTGATAATCGAAGTCTCAATAACACCGGTGTATTATCCCTCTCTTAAAAACTGATTGCAATCAGGAGTTACAAAAATGAGTAAGATCGCCCGCATGATGGCCCTCCATGGCCTGAGCCTTGAAAACGATGACGTGGTCGTTGATGAGACCGCCCGTACAGCTGGCACTGACGGTGGTGAAGGTGGTGAACGTACCGCCGAGCCAGTGGTCGTTGAAGTTGAGCCATTGTCCAGCGAAGACACCGAAGCCGGTGCTGCAGCTGAAACTGAAGAAGCCGCACAAGAAGTGACTGAAGTCGCTGAAGTTGTGGAAGAACTTGAAGAAGCCCACGAAGGTCTTGAGTCCCTGTACCTGGACGTTATCACAGCCCGTAAGGCTGGTGGTTTGTCAGCTCAGGCTGCTCGTGGTTACACACACGCCATTCACGCTTACACTGGCCGTTTTGGCATGGCTACTCCAGCCGTTTCCAATGAAGCCTTTGGCGGCGCTACTAGCCGCATGCATGCTACCATTTCTTTGGAAGCAGACATTGGCCAGAAGCTGCGTGACATGCTGAACACCGCTATTGAAGCGTTGAAGAGCCTGTGGCGCAACGTGGTTGCTTTCATGAAGAAACTGTGGGATGGTTCTACTCGCGTTCAGAAGCGTGCTGAGACATTGTTGGCCGCTGCCGACAAAATGACAGGCACCCCTAAGGAAACCACGGTCAAGCTTCCTGCGTCACTAGCCATTGCTGGTAAAGCTCCAAGCGATTTGTCTGCTGCCATGACCGCGGTTGCTGAGCAAGGTAAGGGTATGTTGGTATTTACCCCCCCTTTGATGGCCGGTCTGTCAAATTCAACCATCGAAGCACTTAAGAGCCTTAAGTACGACGAAGGTAAGCTTGCTGAAGGCATTGCAGCACTGTGCAAAACTGTGTCAGCCAAAGCCGACAAAATTCCTGGGGAATTGAAGTTGACTAAGGCAGACGATGACGCAGCCAAGCGTTTTGGCGATGACGTTGCCGTATGGGCTTCAGATGAACTGTTGGGGGGCAAGGGTATGTTCGCTGTTACCCCAGTTGGTGAATCTCCTACCCCTAAGACAATTGGGCAGATCCGTGTAGGCATTCAGGCTTTCACCACTGCAGAAGTAGCGGTGGAAAAAGACCTGAAGATCAACACCCTTGACAAAGAAGGCGTTGTAACTATCGCTAACAGCGTTATTGAGACCTGCAAACTCGTGACTGCAAAACATGGCGCCTACGACGGTTTCATGCGCACTATCGATCAGCTGAAAGCTGCTGGTAACGATGTTGCCAAGAACCTTGCCAAAGACGAAAAGCTTACAGCTGAAGACAAGGCTGCTGCCAATGCTTTGGTAATGGCTTCCATTGGTCTGATGCAGCGTGCTGGTGCAGGCGTATCCGCTAGCACTGGTTACCTGATGAACACTTCACGTGCCGTACTGGACGTGTGTGCAGCATCTGCCAAAGCTTACGGCGCCGCTCCTGCTGCTGCTAAGGAAGACAAGAAGGATGAGCCAGCTGCTAAGTAAGTAGCGAGCTTCTCTAACTGTTGGTGTGTAATAGCCCCGCTTCGGCGGGGCTATTATGCCGTCAATAGACTGATGTTATAGAGTTTAAACTCACCCCACACATTGAACAAATAGGATAGCAGACATGGCCCTCCCTAAAATTGATCTATCGCGTTTTACTGCAAGTGTTGAAAATCTGGATGTGGCTGCGACTCCATCTGAAGTTATTGCTGCCGTTCAAGAAACCAACGTTGTGGAATTGACCGACGATGTGGCAGCCTGCGAAGAGGTTGTCGATGAAATGGGTGCAGGGATTGCTGCCACGGGTGACTTAACCGATGTAGCGCATGCCATGGAAGAAGCGTTGACTGAAACTGGTGGATTAACCCCATTGGAAGTTACATTGATTCGCCGCCGCGTGGAAAGTGTCGTTGCAGCAATTCCTGAACTCGAAGATGGCGGTTCAGTAGTAGCCTCCCAAGAATCGTTTACCAGCAATAATACCCGTGCATTAGAAGTATCGCTGGAATCGGTAATTGAAACCATTAAGAAAGCCTGGGATTGGATTGTTGAAAAGCTTAAAGCAATGGTTGAAGCCGTAATCAAATTCTTTACTAGCACGTTGAGCTACACCAAGCGTTTATTGGGTAAAGCCGAAGATTTACTAAAGGTGATAAAGAAACTACCAGCCACCTTAGTTCAAGGTATTGACGGTGCAACCTTTGAGATTGCTGGGGCAAAGCGATTTGCCACTCAGGACTCCAAAGAAATTGAACAGTTAGAAGTGCTAACAAAGCCTGCTGACGTGCTAAAGATGATTGATCTGGTAACTGAGCAATTTAAGGCTAATCTGTCTTACCTTAACGGCCATGCATGGTCACCAATCGATGACCTTATTGTATTGGAAACCTACTCTAAGCGCATGTCAACTGGAAGTGACCTATTCGGCTCCTTCGGCAAAAAGGGAGCTAATGATGCTGAAATGCTTGAGGTAATACAACACTTTAGCAATAGCATCCACGAGTACATGAACCTGGGCAAGAATTCTAAGGGCTTCTTTAGACTTTGGCAGGACAACAGCTTCCGCTCTACCGCAGGTTTTGGAGGCAAACAAGCGCTGGTTAACAAACCCTTACCCGCTAACGTACCGAATGCCGGCAGTATATCGCCTGACGTTATAAGTCTTGCGTACACGTTTGTTAAAGTGTCGATGACTGAAGCTGAGTACAAGGGGGAGAGTACGGTAGCTGTGGGGTTAATGTCTAAGGATCAAATGGCTAAAGGTGCTGACCATGTGGTTGATTCATGTAACGTTAGCATTAAGTTTATTGAATCTTTGGAAAAGGACGCCAAAGAAATAGAAGCGCTAACAAAAGACATCAACGAGCTTCGCAAAAAGGCTACTACAATGGAACAGATGGGACTTAGCCGTCACAGCCTTCGCAGTAATACAATGTTGGTTGGTCTGATGGCAATCAATAAGAAAGTACAATTGCGTAACGTTTATACGAAGCTAGTGATCGAGTCTAACGTAAACATTCTACAGCTAATCAGTAAGCATGTGGCTGCATACGTCAAGCTGGCACTTACTCCAGCGGAAAAATCAAATGCCGCTGCCAACGGTTCACAGTTGGCGTTAGGAAACAATCGCTAAGCAATAGACCGAATAAAGCCCCGCTTCGGCGGGGCTTTATGTCGTTAGGTAGACTGATGTTATAGAGTTTTGTAGCTCCACTATTAACCAAAAGGGTAGACACCATGTCCCGCGCCAGAATTGATATATCAAGGTTTGCTGAACCTGAAGCGATTGTAATAGAAGATACCATTCCGGATGCCCCGATGGTAGACACCGTCCTGCACGATAACATTGCGACTGGCATTGATACCATTGCAGAACTGCGTAGTGTGGCTGATGAACTAGACACTGCTGCCACAGACCGCGAAGGACTGACCACGCTGGAAGTAACTCTGATTCGCCGCCGTGTGGCGGACATTGCTACTAACATACCAGATGTGATTGAGGCGGATGTTATCGTGGCCTCGCAAGAATCATTTGACCATAACACTAAAGCTTCATTGCGCATTACAATCGAATCCTTGAAAGACACCATTCAAAAAGTGTGGAAGTGGATCGTCGAACAGTTTAAACGCATGGCCATTGCTATCTATGAATTTATTTTTGGGTTTGAACGTAAGCTAGAACAGGTAGTAAAGGCAGCCAAAGCATGGAAGCAGCGCCTTAACAACGCGAAGGTTAAATCTGGTGCAGTAACCACGTTTGGCAGCAAGCCAATTTTGGTGGCCCACCCCGCACAGTTTGGTTTAACACTACCTAACCACATTGATCGGTCAGTGATGTTTAAAGACTCTTGCGATTATCTCAGAATACTCCAGGATACATTCCACTACGTTGAACAGCTGATGGTTGCTGGGGCTAGCGTGGGCGGTGTTACTGAAGAGCTGCAACACCTCTCAAACGTTGCGATACTAATGGCCGGTGAGTCATTAACCGATCCCGCCGATCTACTGCAGTATAAAAACGAAACTCAGGCACTGATGGCGACGTACGAGCAGTCACTGGAAGCCTTTACTGCAATCTCTGATACTAAGGGTGGATTGTTTCAATATAAGAACAATACACTGCGGACGATTGGCATGCCTGGCGGTAGACAGATAATGATCGTTGCCGGCCCAGCCGTAACCAACGGTAACCGTGTCCGTCGACCACCTGATGAAGTGCTTGAAGCATGGCGCAAGCTTAACATTACGTCCATCCAAGCTACGTATGAGGGTGATGTACCATTTGCTATGCAGCGCCTTTCAATACAAGAAATGGATGGCGTGTTGACTAACGTTATTGCTACGTGCGCCTTGGTCAGCACTTACATGGCTGAAATAAAAGACAATGCCAGCAAAATAAAGGCACTGCAAAACGAGATTGCTAATCGCGTCCAGCGGATAAACAGTGACTCTCCAATGGCTGATAAGTATCTACTCGACATCGGTCTGCTGTCCATTAGTAAGAACATGCAATTCCGCCAGGCGTATGCTAGCATCGTGGGTGATGGACTTAAGAACATCATTACGCTGATCAGTCTGCATAGTGCACCTGATTCACAATAAATACTAATTGGTTACCGGAGTAACTGTAATGCGTGAGGATAACTATAAAGGCGTTATCGTTGAGAAGGATGGTCATCGCCGGTTAGAACTGGTTATTGACGTTGACGCCCCAACGGTAATCGAAACGGGACCCAATGTCATCGAAGTGATTGATCAAGACAACAGCGAAGCCGTTGGTGCAATTGAGGAAGGTATTGCCGCAATTGTCTCCCTAGAAGAACTGGCTGAGGTGATAGCTGCTACGGGTGATGCAGAACAGTCCATTGCTGGCACTACACATGAGCTATTGGTTTCTGACATCCACGATACGGTTGAGGTGTTTGAAGGGCAGGTGTCTAACGACCTCATCCCTGAACAGCAAATGTTTGCAGATACCGAAACAAATACACAGGCGTACAGTATCGCAGCAGAATCATTTAAAGAAGCCATCAAAAGCTCCTTTGAATGGGTTGGTAAGAAAGCGGGTGAGTTGTTTGAATCGCTCCGCAAGTTTATACAGACTGCTGACCAGACTGCTACGGAAATGGAAGAGACTGTCAAGACACTGCATCTGAAATTGGATGACTTGGATTCTAGTCCGCAACAGGCAGCGTTCATGCTCAACAAAGCAAAGCGTTTCTTTGTAAAGGGTCGCTTGCCTAAAGGCAGTGAACTGGCTGCGTTTCTAAAGTCAATGAACCTTGAGTACGTGGAGCCTTTCAAAACCCCAACTTCATTGGGTGACGGTGAGGAAACACTATCCACTGCGTTGGACTTTGCTAAAACGTACGCTACACAGTCCCGTGCCTCGATCCCTGACCAAGCGAAACTATTGGAAGAGGCTAACGCGGTAATTGGCACTGCAGTCGCAGCACTACGCAATGCCAATAAAGCCTTTGTAGTGGCACAGCCAGATTCAGCAGACTTCGATACCTACACAACCAATGAACACATGGGTACACGCCGCGCCTGGGTTAAGTTCCCGCGGATTACAGCTAACACTGTATACTCATTGAAAGAGTTCCCTGGTAAGATGGCTGCAATTAAGGCTGGTCTATCACAAGACAACGACGAAGGCGGCGATCAAATGATGCCTACGTTTGATAAGCGGGATCTGCGTAACATCCTCGATGAGGTTGCTCGATCAGCAGACGACGTTCGTGATATCCTACAACTACTAAAGAGTCGCGTAAGTAACGTTGAGCGTTTACAGGCTGCGATCGGCACCGCCCGTCTAGCCCTACAAGGCAAGAACCAACGCGATAACGATCGTATTACCGGAATGCTAAACAATGTGCTCCTAGGGACTATTGCATTTGATAATGCCGTGGGACGCATTCGAAGCATTCGTGTAAAGGCCATTCTAAAGACCAATGAAGCTGCGTTGGATTTAGTTCGCAAACACATTGCCGCTTACGAAGGAAATGCATCTGCCGCCGCCGCGGATAAAGATGACAGTACTGAGGACTAACATAGACCCCTCCCACTGGGAGGGGCTTTATGCCGTTATATCGACTGTAGGAGAAAAGAACTATGATTCCAATTAATCTCAGATACATATTGCCTGGGTGAATAGATAAAGGAATCCCTTTATCGTTTACCTTTACGCCCATCGGGCTAGGAGCTTTACAATGAATACTTTTGCAATGATAGTTGTAGCATTGAGTGTAGTGATGTACGCAGCAGGCACAGTGGCGTTGTTTGCCCACATGCTGGGCAATCGTAGTGCTATGGTAACGCATTTAGTGTGGATGTGTTTCAATCCACTGTTAGTTATGATGCGTCCAGCGCATCTAACAATAACAGTGGTATTCACTATTGCAACTTACGCACTGCTGGCGCGCTTTACTACGCCGGCTGTGGTGCTGGCGTTTGCTGGATCATTCGTGTACAGTATGTCCGGTATGTTATTGCTACAGAGTTACATGAAGCGACACTTCAAGAAACAACTTGAAGTGTATAGTTTCATGCTGGCTAAGTAAACTGGATGGAGTCTTCGGACTCCACTCCATTAATGGTTTTCTCTACGAGAGCCATTAATGGAATCCCATATGGGATCCATACCAACACGCCCAAAGGGCTAGGAGCTTCAAAATGAACAACGTAGCCAAGGTTTTTGAAAAGGTGCTTTCCAAAGTGACGCAGGTAGTGGTGTTTGATCCAAAGTGGAAAAACACCACCGGATATCTTGACGGCCTTGTAA
>Ga0075464_10000322_pt1 | contig 20781 bp, 38 predicted proteins | sample DEB19_08_DNA_5_FD_75068 | JGI IMG/M metagenome (GOLD analysis project Ga0075464, IMG submission 75068) | Aqueous microbial communities from the Delaware River and Bay under freshwater to marine salinity gradient to study organic matter... | ecosystem: Environmental > Aquatic > Marine > Coastal ...
CCTCGTCGGCTACATGGGCGAAATCAACGCGATGGCCGACAAGTTTGGCATTGGCATCAACACGCTGGCCGGGTTCAAGCCGAATAGCCGCTATGCGAGCCGCGGGCCGATCGACCAAATCCTGGGGCCGACGTTCGGGCGGTTCGCCAATCTGGTCAACGTGGGGCAGGCGCTTGGCTCGTCGGAGATTGACCTGACCGGCAAGGATATTGGCAACCTGCGGTCCCTCATTTTTTTCCAGAACGTGCCTCTGGTGCCGCGGTATCTCATGGATTCCGTCGAGCGCGGGGTGGCGGAAAGCCTCGGGATTGAGCCTCGGCCGGCCGTCCAGAAGGATCGCGAGGCGGAGTAGGGCGGGACAGAAGCGGGTGCGTTGCGCGGGCCTGTCTGTTGGGTAAGCCCGTCCCATGACCCATGTGACCGTCCCGGCGACCTCGCCGCTCATCACCTATCCAGTGACGACGGCACAAACCGTTTTCACGATCCCGGCCTATATCGTTTTCTGGAGCGAGGACGATCTGCGGGTCGCGATTGATGGGGTCGATCTGGCTGACACGGGCTGGTCGGTCGTGGGCGTCGACGCGGGCGGGGGCTACACGGGCGGCACGCTGACGCTGGCGACTGCGGTGTCCAACTGCGAACTTGCACTCTACCGTTCCACGGAACTCGGCCGGTCGACGGATTTCGTTGAGGGTGCGCCGATCACGCGCCAGGAACTCAACACCCAGATCGACAAGCTGGCGGCGCAGCTCGTTGACGCCTTTTGGCGGAACTCTCATGCGCTGCGGGTGGCCGATTACCTGCCGCCGATTGATCCGATCACGGCGCCAGATGACGTTCTGATTAATTGGGCTGACGGCCCAACGTCGCTAAACGGCACGCCGGACGGTGCCGCCTCGCCTGCGGCCAGCGGAACAGACAATTCATCGGCCTTTGCGACGGCGATCGCCGCTGTAGTTGGAAAGGGCGGCGGCCGGGTCACGATCCCGTCGGGCGGCAATTATCGCGTTGTCTCGAATATCAATCTGGGCAACGGATCGGCCGGGGTGTTTTCGACATGGCCGGGCTTTGGCATTGAGGGCGTGTGTCCGGCTGGCGGGTTTGGCGCCAACAACCCTGTCGGCGGCGGTGCCATCATTCTTGATGGTGCGCAGATCAAGACGCCTGGGCCGCAAGTCGGCGGCGCGCTGAAGGATCTTTTTGTCATCACGCCAAACAGTTATCCGGCGGGTCGGTGGGCGGTCGACCTGATCGAGACAAGCTATGCGCAGATCGACAATCTGCACTTGTCTCTCTATGCGGGCAACGGCCTGCGCATGACGGGTCTTGGAAGCAACGGGAGCCTGTTTAACCAGACGGGTCGGTTGCTTGTGCGGATGGATTCGGCGGTAGCCGCGTCTGGCTCTAAGGCGGTTGAATTGACTGGAACGGGGTCGACACATGACGTCGCCTCGTCGACGTTCGATTTCATCGGCGTGCTGCCAAGCCGCGCGGATCAGGTTGCGGTGACGCTTGGCTATAGCGACACAAACAACATTGACCATCTTGACGTCTATCCCATGTCGACGCCTTCAAGCACGGCGGTCGGCGCAACCACGAATAGCGCTGGTTATTCGGCGGGTGTGACGACGGTGACGCTTGCGAGCGCCGGGACCGGAACTTTGGTGGCTGGCGATAATTTCCAGTTTGCCAACCAGACTACGACCTATCGGATCACGTCTGGCGACGCGGACGTCAGCGGAGGCGGGTCGATTACTTTCACGCCGGCGCTGACCAATTCGATTCCCGCAAGCCCGACTGCGATCACGGTCCTGACAAGCGCGGTGGCGCTGCGTCTGGATTTCTCCGTCAACGCGGATTTCCCGCAGTCCAACACGATTGACCATGCGGATTTCTTCAACAACCGCGTTGAGGCTATCGGCACACCGTCGCAGAACGCCAAGAACAACCCGACGGTTATCCATTATCTGAACCAGCAGGGTGGGACGCCAATCCCGACAAGCGTGACGGGCCTTGTGGTCAATCGCCGCCGTCTGAAGGAGGGCATCCTCTACGTCTCGACGACGGGCAATGACACTGGCGCCGCTGGCATGTCTGTTGCGGGCGCGCTGCGGACTATCCAGAAGGCCTATGACCTTGCGGCGGTCTATTACGACCTCGAAGGCGATCTGACGATCAAGCTGTCCGACGGAACCTATACCGCCGGCCTGCTCGCCAATATTGCGGCGATCGGCAAGAAGGTCACGATTCAGGGTAACAGCGCCTCGCCCGGCAGCGTCATTCTGAACGTGACGGGTGACGCTATCGTGGCCGACGGGTGCAAAATCGTGGTGCGCGATGTGCTCATCAGCGGCAGCGCCAACGGCATTCGGTCGATCAACGGCGGCCGGATCGAATACACCAATATCGTATGGGGTTCCTCGGCGGGCGCGCACTGCTATGCCGACGGTGGGTTTATTGAGCAGACGGGCGCGTGTTTCATTAACGCGAACGCAGCGCAGCACATCTCCGTCCGCAATGGCCGCTACACCTCGGCAAGCGCGACGACGCTGCTGGCGAACGTGACGGTTACGGACTTTATCAAAGTCACGCACGGCGGCACGGCCATCACCACTGGCGCGACGTATCCGCTGGGCATCTATGCGGTCACTGGCCGCCGCTGGCTGGCTGAGAATGACGGCGTGATCGACTGCGGCACGGGCAGTGCGACGTTCTTCCCCGGCTCGACAAGCGGTTTCGCGCGCTCTGGCGGACAGTTTGTTGACCTGCGGACATATCAGGGGCCAATCGTGCTTGCGTCAAGCGCGGTGCAGGTCGCGTCCACTGCGGTAACGACTGAGGAAGTCCTTGCGACCATCTCGATCCCTGCCGGGTTGTTGGGCGCGAACGGTCGCCTGCGCTTCAAAACAGATGGCTCGCTGACATCATCTGCGAACAACAAGACGCTGCGCGTTCGGCTTGGTGGACTGGCTGGAACGGTCATTTCTGCCTTCACCTATACGACGACGAGCGGCTGGCAGATGGAAGGCCACGTCCAGAACCGCAACTCCGCAAGCTCGCAATGGGCCAATTCGTGGGGGCAGCGGGCGACTGACACGGTGATGGCGGTATTTCCATCTGCCACTGCGGCCATCAACACATCTGCCGCCGTCGATCTAGTCATCACGTCGCAGAAAGCCACGGCCGGCGAGACGTTCACGCTGGAAAGCTACTCCGTTGAACTGATCCCGTAATGCGCACGGACCCTGAGAACCTCGCGATCATCTGCGGGGCGCTTGGGCTTGGGGTTCTGGCGGGCGTTGTGTGGGCGTGTCTGAGATTCTGGAAAAGGAAGTGACCTGTGAAAACGTCTGAGGCCGGGCTGGCATTTATATCAGCGCACGAAGGGACCGTCCTTCGGGCCTATGACGATTTTCGACCGGGCTATCTGCTCAAGCCTGGCGACGCGGTGAAAGGCACGCTGACGATCGGCGTGGGCCACACCGGGCCGGACGTCTTTATCGGGCAAACGATCACTCAGGCTCAGGCGCTGGAACTGCTCAAGAAAGATCTCGCCGGAGCGGAGGCGGACGTCGAGCGTTTTGTCACGGCCAAGGTGACACAAAACCAATTCGACGCTCTGGTGTCGTTCGTGTTCAACGTCGGCGGCACGAATTTCCGCAAGTCGACGCTGTTGCGGCGGCTGAATTCTGGCGATGTAGCGGGGGCTGCGCAGCAATTCATGGTTTGGAACAAGTCCAAGGGGCAAGTTTTGCCGGGCCTTACCAAGCGTCGCGCGGCTGAGGCCGATCTGTTTCTGAAGGGCTGATTATGGCTGACACGGAAATCAATTTGCATCGCGACATTGGGCATCTCCAGGGACGGCTGCAATCGCTGGAGCATCAGATGGCTGAGCATCGGACAGGCATGACGTTGGCGCTGTCGGAGATCAAGGCCGACATGAAAGCGTCAATGGGCGAACTGAAGGCGTCTCTGGATGCCATCAACCAGCATATCCAGGCGGGCGATCTGACCGATGCGCAGCGCATGGGCGCGGTCAAGGGCGCGTGGTGGGTGATCGGGCTAGTCTCGGCTTCCCTGATTACGCTCGGTGGGCTGTTGGCGGCTGTGCTGCGCTCGGTGCTGAAATGAAAGCGGTGTTCATCCCTCCGGGGCAGGCTGAGTGGGCCAACCGGCGCCTCGCCATCTTCGGCGGCCTCTGGCTATTCGGCGCGCTGGATATCATCACGACCATCGCAGCGGTCCTCAACACGTCGACGCCGCTGCTGGAGACGGTTTTCCAGTGGGCGACCGGGGGCTTTGTCGTCACGTTGATTACCTATGTGACCGGCGCCACGATTGATCAACTGACGCGGCTCGCCGGCGCCGCCCGCGGCAATGTCGTGAATGAGGAAACGACCACGACTCGGACGATTGAGCCTGCGCCCGCGGTTCCGGCCGTGGCCGCCTCTCCGGCCTCGCTGTGACGATCCTGCTGGGCGCATGGCGGTGGCTTGGTCCTGCCGGGCGATGGGCGGTCGGCGGGGCGCTGGCGGTGTTCCTGCTGGCCGTCGGGGGGCTCTATGCCTTGCACGTCCACGATAGCCGCATCCGTGACGCTGAGCGGCTGGCCTGCTCGCTGGAGGCTATGAAGGCCGAGGCGGCCGGCTGGGCGGTGATCCGGGAGAAGGAACGCGCTCTGGCTGACCTGTCGTCCCAACTCGCCGCGGTGCGCTTGGCGGCCGACGTCAAAGACAATGAGCGGGTCGACCGGGTTATCAAGGAGGTGATCTATGCAGATCCCAAGGCTGCTTCTTGCCGGTTCGATAAGCGTCTTGCTGACCGGCTTAACGAGCTGCGCCAGTGAGCGGGCGGTTGTGCCGGCGGCGCTGCTGAATCCGAACTGCTGGGACACTCTGCCCGCGGACCTGAAGGTCAAGCCTGCGCCCGCCCCTGAGATTCAGGTGGGGGATAACGCCTTTGAGACTGTGGCGCGCGATCGGCAGCGGGAGCGGGCGAAGGATCGCAAGGCGACCGATGTGCTGGATCACGTCAAGGCGTGCAGCGAGTAGGCGCCGCGACCTGTTCGACGGTAAGGGCGGGCGGGGTCATGCGGCTGTCTCTGCTAGCAGGGGCGCATCGCCATGAATGCGGCGGCGCGCGATTTCCAGATATTCCGGGTTCAACTCGATAAGCACCGCATTGCGTTGCAGGCGATCAGCGACAAGGCCGGTCGTGCCAGCTCCGCCGAATGGATCAAGCACCGTGCCGCCGACAGGGCATCCGGCGAGGATGCAAGGCTCAATCAGCGCTGGCGGGAAAGTCGCGAAGTGCGCTTCCTTGAAGGGCTGCGTTGCGACGGTCCAGACAGAGCGGCGGTTGCGGGTGCCGTCGCCTAGCGCATAGTCATTGCCCGATTTGGTGCGGCTTTCCTCTCGGTCATCGTCGCCATATTTCTGGCCGCCAAAGCGCGGGGCCTTCGCTTTCATCGCGCCGTTTGTCTTGCCCGGCACGCGGGCGCTGCCTGCTTGCGCTTCGACGTTCTGCGCCAGCAGACCAACCGTGGAAGGCGCGACGGCTTCGCTAATAGCCTTGGCGTCGAAATAGTAGCGAGAAGATTTGCTCAGCAGGAACAGATACTCGTGCGCCTTCGTGCAGCGGTCGGTCACGCTCTCCGGCATCGGGTTCGGCTTTGACCAAATGATGTCCTGGCGCAGATACCAGCCGTCCGCTTGCAGGGCGAAGGCAACGCGCCACGGAATGCCGATAAGGTCTTTGTGCTTCATGCCTAGCGCGACGGTGCCGTTCCTGTTTCGGCGCGATGCTCCGTCGTCACGGACATTCCCGTCAGCCCGCGCCGACCCCTCACGCCATTGCGCCTTGCGACCGTCACTGCGGTTAGACGCGGCTTGGTTAGCCTGCCCGCCGCCCAAGGTCGATCCGGCGAGACTGCCGCTCGGGCCGCTGTTATAACTATCCCCAAGGTTGAGCCAGAGCGTGCCGTCATCCTTCAGCACGCGCCGCGCCTCGCGAAACACCGCGACCAGCTCAGCGACAAACTCCGCAGGCGTCGGCTCAAGCCCAATCTGCCCGCCCGTGCCGTAATCCCGCAGGCCGAAATACGGCGGCGACGTCACGATGCAATCGACCGACCCGCTTTCTAGCGTCGGAAGCACATCGCGCGTGTCGCCTTGCACGAAGCGAATTGGCATCTACCCCTCCGCCTTCGTCGCGGCGCCGGCGAGGGTGGCGAGCACGGCCACAACCTTTAATGCGTCGCGGGTGTTGGCATCCTTTGCGCTCCATTCCGCGTAAGTCTCGCGAGACGCCTCAGCGGTGTGCAACTGGCCGGGGCATGGGCTATGCGCGTTGGTTCGGTCGATGAACCATCCGCACTTTTCACACCGAGCCATGCTGAGAGGCGTGTGAGGCCTGAAAATCACGAGATGCGCTTCGGTCATGCCTTGGCCTCATGCGTGGCGAGGATAGATCGGGCCTTATCAACGAACACCCATACGGCCTCGTCCATGTGCGGAGCATTCTCAAAGCGCTCCAACGCCTCCCGCATCTCCCGCACCGTGGCCTCTGCGGCGGTGGCGCGGGCTTCTTGGCGCAGGATTTCAGCGGTCGCCTCCCAATTGCGATCACGCCAACGCTTCACTTCCGCTTCCAGCGCCTTCACCCGCTCGCGCTCGGCGGTGAGGGCTTGGGCGAGTGTAATTACATGCCCAATATCGTCTGCCGCCATGAACTCGGCGTCAGGGTTTGCGGCAAGGCGCTCTGAAACATATTTTGCACGATAAAGCGCGCGCTCCACCTCCGCGCTCGGGGCCGGGGCGTCAGTCAGCGCCTCTTTGTGGATCTGGTCAGCTTCGTCTTTCGTAAGAGCCATCACCCCACCTCCTTGCGCTGTTCGCTCGGAGCGAGGGCGGCTTTCGGGGCGCGACGGTCTGGCGGCTTGATGACGACGTTCTGACAGACGCAATAGTCATCGGCACCGCCGCAAGCGCACAAGAGGCCTTGCTTGCGTTGCTGGTCGCGCGTGGGAATTAGGTTGTCGGTCATGGTGTTATGGCCTTCCGCGCGATAACAGCGGCAGTCCACATGCCGCGCACCCAACCCTCCTGATAAGCGTCGTTGGGGTCCGTGCTTGTCCATCCGTCACGCGGCTCGTTCGCCGGAGCCTCGCCGTCGATTTCTTTCAGCACCCCCTCCATCTCCGCGACGCGGCGCGCGGTGGCGAGAAGGGCGGGCAAATGCTCGGTGGCCCAGTCGATGAACTCGTCCTTCGCGTCCATCACCTCCGCGATGAGCATTGCGGAGGCATCGGGCGCGTGGGCCACGGCTTCGTCAGCAGCGCCATACGCAGCCAACAGCTTCTCGCCCATCTCCAGGTCGGGGGCGCTCATGGGGTGGCCTCGATGGCGGCGTCTAGGCGGGCAAGGACTTCGGCGTGCGTGCGCTCCGGCGCGTCGTTCCATTCGGCGAGAGTCTCCCAATCGCCGAACCCAAGCCTTACCGCGAAGGCATTGCTCGCGCGGATGTCGTTCAGCTTGGCACTTTCTCGCCAAAAAGCGCCGACAATGCAGAAGCACGCCGCGTCAGGCTTCTCGCATTGCGTTGGATCCCCTGCCGCGTCACGGGCCGCAAACCCCTTCGTCCACCTTGCCTCGTCAGCCAGCCGCTCGCGCACGGCCAACAGCAGGGCCTTCCCCGCCTCCCTCTCCGGCGCGCGGGATAGTTCGGTGGTGGTCATGGGGTCGGCTCCTTCGTGGGCGAGTGCGGAAGCAGCCCGTTCTTGGTCCGCTCAACGATGCTGAAAATCCATTCCAGAATGCCGAGCAGGATCAGCACGAAAACGACGCGGCCAGCCCAATGCCATTCGAGCGGGTTCCAGTTGCCGACGATGAAGCCAAAGAGCGCATACGCACCCAAGCTCGCCAGCAGCCAAGCAAAGAAGGCGGCGATGCCTTCAGCCCATGTTTCGATCATCATCTCTCTCCTGTCTGTTGCGCGGGGCGGCGGCGCTAGAGCTTATCGCGGATCTGCTGGATCGTCTCGTTGAGGATCGAAGCGAGATCGGGGTGGTTGCGGGTGAGCTTGCCAAGCGCCGGCCCGTGCGTCGCCATGAAGTCGTCGTAGGCTGCGGGCGTCGGGTCGGCCAAGATGGCGTTCAAGTCGACTAGCCGCGCATTGGCCCATGCCTCGGCGGCCGCTGCGGGGTCGGGCTTGGGCGCAGTCTTGCCAATCTCGCCGCCGGCGCCCCATGTCGCGAGCATCCGACCGACTTCCTCGTCGAGCGGACCTTGGCGCTGATAGATCGGCGTAAACTGATCGGCCGTCTTTGCCATCTGGCGCTCGCCGACACCTTCGGGAAACCACGTAGGCACGCCTTTGGCGCCGGGCAGAAGCAGCGCCGCCGTCGTCAACTCATAGAGAAAATCGTCGCCGGCGATCGGCATCCAGCCTAGCGGTTCGGGGTCTTTGCCACGCTCCAGTTTCAACTTCTCTTTGGCTCGGAACGCCATGATGAAATTGCAATCGAATTGCAGCATCGTGTTGATGAGCTGGCGGCGGTTAGCGGCGGGTTTAATCCAGGCGCTGAACTTGACGCGCTCGGCTTTCTTCCAATCGTCGCCGGCCATGCGCTGCACCTCGGCAGCCTGTGACATGAGATATCCGCCCGGTCCCTCATGCTCATGGGACATGCTGTCAATGATGATGGTCTTGGCTCCTTGTTCAACGCAGAATTTGATCGCCTCCAGATAGTCGAGCGATCCGAACGGCGCATTGAACGGGACGTGTTTGAACTTGTAGAGGTCGGCATAGTGCAGCATCCGCTTGGATTCGCTGTCGATGCCGTAAATGTCACCGCCGGTCACATCCTGCATTCCCTTGGCGATGCGGAGGGCTGAGCGTGTCTTGCCGGCGCCTGATGGCGCAAACAAGCCGATCGACACAGGGACGGAGGCGCGTTTGGCCTCGGTGGCTTCAAAGCGGCGGGGGGATTGGCTCATTTGATGCTCGTTCCAAATTCTTCAACAATGCGTTTCACGGCGGCATCTTCCTGTTCGCGCCGCATCCATGACTGCTCGGCCCATGCTGGCATTTCGGGCGTCACGTCGGCTGTCGGATAGTTCGGCCATTGGCCTAGCGACATGGACGTGCGCCAAAGTCCGGTCGCCACGAATGCCTTGCGCCTAGCGAACGTCATCATCGCCTCGGTGATACGGACGGGTGTGCAGCCGAAAGGCGCGTCGTTCTCGATATAGAGGAACCAGCACTGTCGGCGGCCGATGCCGGGCTTGTCGATGGCGTCGAGGCCGCGCGATTGAAAGCCGCACTGAATGTCATGGGATTCTGAATAGAACCGCTTGACGCTGGCCGTGGCGTCGCACTCGGCGCCGGACGTTTTCAGGTCAACCCAGCGGGTGAGATCGCGCGACACACCGTCGAGCGCGGTCCTGCACCATGCGGAACCTTCCTGCCATGCGATCACCGCCTCGGGCAGAAAGTCGTCACCAAGCCGCTCCACGATCATCGGGCGCGCGATATTTGCCATAGCGACGGCGCGGTCATAGTGCGCTGTGATGAGCGGAATGCGGCCCTCGGCGTATGCCTGAGCGCGCGTCACCTGATCCGCCTTCTTCGTCCAGCCGTCGGCGTCGACAACCTCGATCGCCTCGCCGCCAAAGATGAGCGCGTGACAGGCTGAGCCGATGTCGCGGTCGGTGCTGGGTTTCTTTGGCTCCTGCGGCGTGAGGCGGACATGCTGCTGCTTGGCGTGTGCCGGCGACTGATCGACGATCACCTTGGCGATTGAGCTGCTGAGCGAAGGGACCGGGCAAGGATCTGCGTGATATTCCTTTGGGGGAACGTCCACGAAAAGGCCCGGTTCGGTGATCGTAAAAGTCACGCCTGCACCTGCCCGTCCTCGATGATGACGGCGCCGGGGCGGCCAGACTGCACGGTTTCAATCCACACCTGCATATCGTTTTCCTCGGCAAAGCCAGCGAGAAGCGCCATGCTGTCGCTGTCCAGAAGGCTGCCGTCGCGCACGCGAATGACGCGGAGCTTGGGCTGCATGGCGGATGCGATGGCGATTGAGGCGCGGAGCTGCTGCGCGTCGGATGCCTGGTCAAAGGGCAGTCCGTCGAGCAGCACGCCGCCCTCGGCAAAGGTGATGCCGTCGACCGGAAGTTTGGCGGCGGCGATGGCGTCGGCCTTGGCCTTGGTGCGGGCTTCCATCGCCTTGCTAAGCTTGGTGGCCTTGGCTTCCTCGGCCTTGGCCTCGGCGCTCAATTCGTCTTTGCGCTTGGCGCGCTCTGTGAGTGCCGCGATGTTGCCATTGTGCGTGCGGGCCTCGTCGATCTTGGCGCGAATGGCGCTGGTGTCTGGCGGCTCGGGCAGCGCCTCGGCGGTGCGTAGTTTCTCGTCAATCTTGGCGCGCTCGGCTTCGGCGCTGGTGATCGCCTCCTGCGACGATTCCATTGCCTGATTGATGGCCTCGATCTGGCGCTGGTATTCGGCGCGGCGCTCCGCAAGTTCCGCGAGGCGGGCGGTCAACGCCTTGCTCTGTTGTTCTGCTGCGGCGCGGCCGGCCTTGCGCTGCTCGATCGTGGCCGCGATCTGGCCGGCGCTCTCCAGCTCGGTCACAAGCGCGCTTTCGTCTATGCGCTCGGGAATCGCGCCGACGATCTCCATTCCCTCGGCCTGCGCGCGCAATTCCTTGGCGCGGCGATTGGCGACGGTGCGCTGATCATAGTCGGATTTGTTCTGGCGCTCGATCTCGTCGAAGTCGACGCCGGGAACAAACTGTTTCAGCGTCTCAAGCTGCTGAGCGGGCTTCATGCGGGTGAAGCCAAGCGGGTCAAAGCTGAGTTCGCCAACAAGCGCGTCGAGCATGGCCTGCGGCGACCCGAATTTGGCGCCTTCGGGGCTTTCGACGGCGATCGTGGTCGTATAACCGCCCTCGTCCGTTGCCTTGAATTTGCGCGTGACCTTCAGGGTGCCAAGGTCGAGCTTGATGAGCGCCGATTCCTCGCCACGGCGGATAGGATTGGACTGCAGCGCGTCCTTGCCTGCGAGCGCCCACCAAAGGGCGTCCAGAACGGACGTCTTGCCCTGCGCGTTCTTGCCGGTGATCTCTACCAGGTTGTCGGACGGGGCGATGGCGACGGCCTTCAAACGCTTGACGTTCTCGGCCTGCAGGGAAATCACTTTCATAGGCTGCTGTTCCTCGTGGTGTTGGCGATAGCGCCAGCAATGGACGCGAAGGCGATGCCGGGCTGGTGGTTCTGGCGCTGCGCTTTCAGCGCCTCCAGCCGGGAGAAGTCGGGTGGCGTTTCCTCTGACACCTTCCAATATAGCTCGTCGATGATCGCCTTGGTTTCGGCCTCGTCGTTCGGGCCTGCGTCATAGCGGTCGATCTTCACGAATGCCGCGACGTCGCCAAGCAGGTCGGTGAGGCAGTCGGCCAGGAACTGCCCCGACGAATGCGGCACGCGGCGCATGTCCTCGATGATGGTCCTGATGCTGGCCTGCGCCTTGCGGAAAGGGGCGGCGCAGCGCGCGAAGTCGCGATGGTCGGGGTGTTCTTCGTAGTTGGGGGTGTCGGCCATTATGCGCTCCCCGCCGGCATGTTGAGGCCCATCTGGCGTGTCCGGTCCAGATTGTTGAGGCAGTTGGCGATGACCTGACGGATGCCATCGCGGAACAGGCCGCTTTCGTGGATCGGTGCCTGGCTCGCCATGCTGTCGATGGCCGACTGCATGACAAGGATCGCCGCGCCCATCGCGATGATCGGGTGCTTGCCCTGCTGCTGGCCTAGCCAGATCGACGCCTGGACGTTGATCGGGATGCTGTGCTGGGCGAGGATCGTCGCCACGGCGGTCTCTACGTCTTTGATGTTGCGCATCGGTGTCTCCAGTTGGTTTCTGAATTGTTGCACGATGCAAATTATCTGGTCAAGCGCAAAAATGATGTTGCGCGTCGATTTGTTGAATGATACACGCAAAGCCATGAGGAAAACAGAATACGCCGCACACCGCGCACGGCTCAAGATGAGCCATGATGAGCTTGGCAAAGAGCTGGGTCGTGATCGCAGTATGTCGTGGCGATACGAAAACGGGTTTCCGATTCCGCCGCTGGTGGCGCGCGTTCTGCCGACAATCAAACCCAAGAAGGTGAGCAAGAAATGAGCGGTGCGAATTTCGCGCGCGACACGATTAAGTCGATCGTCCAGCGAGTGGAGAAACTTGAAGATGAGAAGGCGGCGCTGGCTGCCGACATCAAAGAGATTTTTGCCGAAGGAAGGGCGCATGGCCTGGACGTAGGCATTCTGCGCCAAGTGATCCGGCTTAGGAAAATGGACGCCGCCGATCGGTCGGCACGCGCCGAACTGGTCGATCTTTACATGAGCGCAACGGAAGGACTGAGCGAATGAGCGAGCCGACGACTATCCAATCAAGCAATCTGACGGCCACACAGGCCAGGCGGCGCGGCTTCCTGCAGGCGCGCGTCGAGGCTGATCTGAAGGAAATCCAGTCGATCGAGGAATCTGCCGCGAAGACGCTGGAGAAACTGCAGGCGCAGGAAGCTGAGGCGCGTGAGAAGCTGGCGGCGCGGACGGCGCGGCTGAACGCGAAGCTGGGCATGGCGCCGGCCGATGCAGCCAGCGAAGCCTGAACCGACACGGTATCAGGAACTGGTGCGCGGCGGGCGCCGCAATGACGCTCGCCGCGAACTGCTGGAGCGCCAGCGGGATATTCTGCAACGCCTGAGGGCTGAGCGCGTGTTGGGGTTGTTCGATGATAATCATTCTGCCTTTCATCCCGCCAAGCCTGAATGCCTCATACGAAGTGCATCGGTTCGGGACGAAGGCGTCGATCGGCAAGTCCAAGGCGTTTTACGATTTCCGGGACAGTGCGAGCTGGATCGTCCAGTCGCATCGGCGGGGCGAGTGCATTGAGGGGCCGGTGGCGGTCGACGTGCGGGTGCGCCGTCCTCGGGCGAATGCTGATCTCGATAACTACGCCTTCAAGGCGATATGCGACGCTCTGCAAAAGGGCGGTGCGCTTGTGAACGATAGCCAGGTTGCACGGCTGGTCGCTGAGTGGGCCGGGCCGGACGTGAACGGGTGCGTTGTCACCGTGACGCGGTATGTGCCGGAATGACTAATCCGCTTGCCAAGCGCATGGGTGTAAGTCGCAAGGCGTCGCAGGATGCGACGCGGGGCATCCCCATGACGGGCGATGAGTTGGGCGCGCGCCAGAAAGATGATTTCTATGCGACGCCGCCTTGGGTGACTTTGGCGCTGCTAAAGGCTGAGCCTTTTGCCGGGCCGATATGGGAGCCGGCGGCAGGAACGGGCCGCATCTGCGAGACGATCAAACAATGGTCGCCTGAACGGGAAGTGATAGCGACCGATCTTGTCGATCGCGGCTATGTGCCAGCGGAGACGGGTGTGGATTTCCTGATGGAGCAGCGGCGTCTTGCGCCGAATGTTGTCACTAATCCGCCTTTCAAGCTGGCGCGCGAGTTTGCGCAGCACGCGATGGATCTGGGCGTCGATAAGTGCGCGCTGCTGCTGAAGCTGGGCTTTGCGCAAGGCGCTGAGCGGACGCCTTGGCTGTTCAATAGCGGGCTGGCACGCATTTGGGTGATTGCCTCGCGCATCACATTTGAGGCTGTTGCTGATCGGCCGCAATTTACGTCTAATTTCGTCGACGGCTACGCGTGGTTTGTTTGGGAGCGCGGTCATGAGGGCATGGCGATGACGGGATATCTGGAGAAGCCATGAAGCCGCGCCCCTATTCAAGCCAAGCCGCGCACGCGCTGCGCTGCCAGTGGTGCCTTCGTCGGAGATTGATCTGGTCGGGCCGATGGTGGGCGATGACGTGCCGGACAGGGGCGAGTGCAAGTGGATCGAGGGCGAGGGCGACACAGGCCAGTATTGCGGGCATTTGTCCGGCCGTAAGAATTTCTGTGTCTATCATGCGGGCCGGGTGGCGGCTGACGCTGCGACGGTCAAGCGGGTCGAGCGTTGGAATTTGCGGCGCCGATGAATGAGGTTTTCGTCAACGGTATGGGCTGGGTCGAGTCCGATCCGCGGCCTGAGGGGCATGACATGACGGGCGTTGTGATAGGCCGGGCGCTGACCATCAAGGACATAGTGTCGGCCACGGTGCGGGTCACTGGTGTGCCTGAGGCGACGCTGATGGATCGGTCGGTTGACCCCGTGACGGTGCGGGCGCGGTGGGCGATGTGGCTGGCTGCGTGCGAGACGTCGCGTCATTCGCGGAATTGGGTGGCGCGCAAGATGGGCCGCGATCATTCGACGGTGTATCTGGGCATCAAAAAGGCTGAGCGCGATCTGGTCGAGCGGATTAAGGTGGAGGCGAGGGCGGCGCTATGAGTGAGCGCGGAACGTATATCGACGAGTTGTGGACGCCTTCGGCTGACGATCGGCATTATGCGCTGCTGCAAGGCTTCAGCGATGCTGAGGTCGATGCGATGGCGCTGGAGTTTCACTCGTTCTGGATGGCAGAGGCTGGGCAGCGCGCGCGCAAGAGGTCTTGGTGCGCGTGTTGGCGAAATCATGTTTTGAGGCAGGCGCGATATGGGAAGCGAAGTGGTAGCGGCGGGTCCATCGGATCTGCCAAGCGCGATGCAGTCTATGCCGGAATGGCTGAGGCAACTGGCAGAGCGGTGCGGGAGCGAACGTTATTCGACGGAGCTGACGGCAAGCCCAAAGGCCATTGAGGCAGCGCGCGCGGCGTTGCCGGCGGCCTGCGATGCACTGGCGGGCGCGACTGAAACGCAGCGCGCTGGTCTGCTGGTTAGTTTGTTGGAGCATTGTGTCGTGGCAAGCGACCATGTGCTGAAGTCTGGCGATGCGGTTTTGATTGGCCTCTACTGGTCGGCGTTTCACGAGGACTTGAGTCACGTTCCGGCCGCCATTTTACAGGCGGCTTGCAAGACGGTGAGGTCTAGGCCGCTGCCGGCGAAATCTGTGCGGTGGTTTCCTGCACCTGGCGATCTGCTGGCGATATGTGCAGCGGATGAAAGGTGGAAGCGCGCCGCCGCGATCCGACATGGGCTGTGGCGGCTGGCGAAAGCGACGCCTGAGCGGCCGCGTGAGCCGCTGAGCGAGGCGGAGCAGGCTGAGGTCGAGGCCAAGATGGCGATGCTCCGGGCGCGGGCTGCGGCCTCTTGCGAAGTTCCCTGATTTTCTGTCAATCTGCCGCCATAGCAAGACTGTGGCATGGGCATTGCATGGACGACCGGGACGACGAGATCGCAATTTTGCGGTTGCGGGTGGCGGACCTGGAGCGCGAGCTAGCGGCGCGCGATGCGATGAAGCGCCGGGCCGACGGTGAGCGGGCGCGATTTGAGAATGCGATCCGGGCATCCGATGAGCCTAGCCGGTACGCGCATCGGGCGCCTCCGGTGATGGCGCCGGCGGTGATCCGTGACGGGGCTGATCTGGTGTCGACGCTTCGGTCTGTGAGGCAACGCCGCGGTTGGACGCATCTGGAGCTGGATGCTCGGGTCGGCTGGCCGGACGGGTATGCGGGCAAGGTCGAACAGCCGCACAAGCGTTTCGGGCGCCAGTTGGTCGCGCCGGCCTTAAGCGATCTGATGCAGGCTCTGGGTGTCGGTCTGGTGGCGGTCGATGTAGGGCCGCGCACGGGCTATGCCGAATTGCCGCTACCCCTGGCGATCGAGCCGGACGCCGGCCGCGTTGAGATCCGGCCCTATGCCTTGCATCCTGACGCACTGGCTGACGTTCGGCAAAGTTTGGCGGCGATCGGGATTTCTACGCGCTAGGGCCGCCATAGAAATTCGGGATTGCGGGCGCGCGAAAGCCGGGGCGATGGTTTCCCCGGCGTTTCGTTACCCGTTTTTGGTCAAAAATTACCCAGATTCGGGCTGGTGCCGGTAGGTGATCGCCGCGAGCTGGGCGGCGCGGTGCCGGTCGGTGAGGAGGCGCATTGCGAGGGCGACGGGTCCGTGCGCGTGGCGTTTGCCTTCGTAGTTGGCGACTGCCTGCTTTGACGTGAAGCCCATGGTGGCGGCTAGTTGTCCCTGGCTGACGCCTAGCTCCGCTCTCATGGCGCGGAAGTCCTCGGGGGTGATCGGGTCGGGGGTCATTTCGCGTTGTCCTTCGCGTGCTGCTCGGCCTCGGCGCGGGTGGCGAAGGGGCCGACGGGTTTGGCCTGGCCTGTGTGGTAATACCAGCCGGTCGAACGCGGGCCGCTGTGGGCGTTCCATGCCAAGGCGTCGGCGGGCGTGATTTCTTTGCGATACCCTGCCATGAGAATGAGCCGCGCAACGTGGCGGCGGTTTGCTGCGGCGCTTTCTTCCCTGATCTGGCAATAGCATTTTGTCGAGCCAAGCGGGCGGCCAAGGCACGCGCACGAATCTAGGTCACTGGGCGGCGGCTTCATCAGCGTGGCCAGTTCCTCAACGTCTTGTTCGCTAAACTGGCTCACTGCTTCCACCCCTGCTCGATGATTTCCCGGCTGCGGCGCTGGCTGCGCTCGATGCGGTGGCGCGCGTCTCGGGTGGGGCGGGAGGCCGTGCACCAGGCGATCAAGCCAAGGATGAGCCAAAGGCAGATGACGGCGATTCCGACGATGAGGGATTGTTGGAGGGGGGTCACTGGCTGAGCTCCTCGATGCCGTCGTCGCTGTAGGTGTCGGGGAACCCGTCGAAAAAAGTGACCTCCTCGTAAAGGTCCATCGCGTGCGCCTGGGCTTCGTCCTTGCTGCTGAACGGGCCGGTGGGTGACGGGTCGTCCGTGCCGGCAATGTCGTAGTGCCAAGCGCCTGCATCGCCCATGCGGGCCGGGATGATGGGGCTCCAAAAGACGCAAATGTTGGTCATGCGCTGATCTCCTTGGTTTAGAGTGACGCTAAAACGGAATCTTTCCCCGTAAGTGTGAAAAAGACGCTCGATTCTACAAGGTGCTGCACTAGTGCGGGGTTTGTGCAAAGAAAGACGCCGGCCGTAGCGCTGATAGTTTCGGCGATCCATGCGTTGTCGGCGTGAATGCTGAAGCGATCTCTAAAAGACGCCAAGTTGACGCGGATTGTCGGCGGTGACGTTTGCCATAGATGGCGCTTTTGTGCGGGGGTCAAAGGCTGATCTCCTGAAAAAGTGGCAAGGCTGAGCTGGTGATGGTCGGCCGGCGGGTGGGCTTCATAAAGCGGCCATGGTTGCGGCCGCCGCAAACGCACTCGCATAGGGCACGGGTGGCGGTCTGGCAGGCGGTGTCACAGACGTGCGGTCGGCCGGTGGCGCGGTAGTTGATGCGGCGCACCTTGGCTAAGCCGCTCGGCGTGCGGGTCCACATACCGGGGTGGGTGGGGTCTGGATCGTAGGCAATCGCGCGGGGCTGCACCTGGCTGCATTCGTTGTTCGGGGCGTCGGCGTAATAGCGGGCGGTCATTGTGCTGCGTCTCTCGTCAAGATGCGGTGCGGGTGGATCGGGAGTCCGGTGCCGTAAATCCTGCCGCTATGCGGGCGGGCTTCAAGGCCGATGCTCTGCGCGTATTCGACAAAGCGGCCGGCGCTCTCGGCGTCGGGGAAGTCGTGCCAATCCCATAGAAAGCCGATCCCGGCGAATGCGGCGCCAAAATGCTCTTTCGATGTGCAGGCGATAAAGCTGCGTTCTGCTGCGGGGGTTTTGTAAAAGGTCACGGGTAAACCTCCAGCGTGTCGGGGTCGTGCAGGGGTGACAGGGCGGCCAGCGCGGCGCGTAGCCGCTCCTGTCGGCGGGCGAGTTCGGTCCAGCATTCTGCGGTGCGTTCGCCGCGCGCGATGGCTGAGCGCAGAAATTCGCCGCTCTGCATGTCAGGGAGCCATTCCGAGACGGCGGCTCCATCGTGGTCTATCAGGCATGGGGTGAGCATGGCGGGCGGTCCTTATGGGGTGGGGGTCTGGGCGCGGCGCTCGGCCGCGAGCTGCTCGGCTGCGATGATCTGGCGCAATTCCTGCTCGCCTGATATCTCGGGGCGGTTGAGGCCCAAGAAATCCACATTGCCTGCGGTGGGCGCGAGTGATGTAAGGCAAAGGGCGGCCATTGCGCGAAGGCGGCGGGCCTGCTGCTCGGCGCGCTTTACCTCGTAATCACTCCAGGGCTTGCCTTCGGTGCGATAGCGTGCGGCCTGCTGGTCGCTGCGCTCCGCTCCATCAATCAGGCAGCGTGCGTAGTCGGCGGGGGCTTGGTCATACCACATGGGGCGGTCCTTAAAGCTGAGCTGCTGCGGTTTCGCCGATCTGGTCGGCGTAGTGGTCGGCAATCTCGCCAGCGGCAAGCCAGCGGGTCGGGACGTCGAAGTGATGGCGGGCGTTCATGGGCGCGCCAAACTCTTTGGAATAGGCGGCGCTCGCCTCGGTCGCGTAGTTGAACCAAGCCTTAAGCGCGAGCTTGTGGTCATACTTTCCGGCGCGCTGCTTCTTTGCCAGATTGGCGATGATGGGGAGGGCGGTGCTGAGATAGAGCTTGCCGTCATTGGTCGCGAAAAGTGACAGTTCGCGGGCGCTGATCGGGTCGGCGGCGGGTGCGGTCATGGGTGGGTGTCCTTCGGGCTGGTGGGTTAGGCGGAGGTGGCTGGTTTGCAGACACAGAACGCGAGCAGCAGGCGGCCAAGGCGGATGAAGTGCAAGCCGCCAATCTTGCGATAGAACGGGCGGCGCATTAGCGGGCGCTCCGGTCAAAGTGCGCCTTAAGGTCGGACGCGGCGTAATCGCTGCTGGCGGCGTAGCGTTCGCAGGCTTCGCGGCATGTTCTGGCCCAAGTGGTCGACGCCAGATATTTGAGCGGCTGTCCTTTTGCGCGCTTGGCGTAAATGTCGATCTTCGGGAAGTCGCGGCGGGTTCCGTAGGTCATTAGCGGCCATCCTTCTTGTTTTCGCGGCTCTTGCCTGGCGGAATGAAGGCCCAGATGAACATGGCGACAAAGGCCGAAAGGCTGAGGCCGATGGCGATCTGGGCGATGGTCTGGGTGGTCATTCGGTGTCCTGTCGCGTTGCGTGATGCAACAATACAGGAATGGGGGAGGGTGTCAACTGGTGTTTAGTCTATGTTTGTGATATTGGTCACAACGTGTTGACATTCACTGACGGCGCAAGGCGTCGAGCATGGCAAGAAACATAGCGGTCGCGACGGTTTCGAACGGCGTATCGGCCGGCAAGGTTCGTCGTGCTTCGCGAGCTGCTTCTATGGCTGGCTGAGGGATTGCCGGCGGTCGTCGCCAGTCGGTCGAATCTTGGTAGCTTTTGCCAAGGTTGCAGGCTTCGCAAAGGATCTGAAGATTGCTGAACGTCAATGCGAGACGCGGATGAATGGCGCGGGGTTTGATGTGGTCGACGTGGATGACGGTTCCTGGGTGCGTTCGTGGCGATCGGGCGCCATAGTGCTTAAGCGCTTGATAGCGCAATTCTCGCCATTCAGGGGACGCATAGAAGCCGCTCGGCGTCGCTGAGACGATCTCGGGCGTTATGACGGGCCGGCGAGGTTTCTTCGGGCGCTTTGCCGCTCTATCAACAAGTTTCTTTGCCTGAGCGGCCATGCGTTCGACACTTTCGACACGCTCTCGGGCGCGGGTCGTGTCTCCGCTGGTGATGGCATAGGATCGCCTTATTGCTGCAATATCAGGCACTAAGGCTGCGCGTCTGTGTTTCATGCGGTTGACAATAGCTAAATGTGGTGGGGTTGACAATGTTACGGGGGCACATGTATGCCTCTCGCGCGCAACTCTTGGTGGGATATGTCAGACGATAACCAGATGGCGGTCGTTCGCACCGTCCAGCGCAAGCGCCAAGCCTTCGGTCGCACCATCCGCTCTCGCGAGCTGGTCGCCTTCGTGCCGGGTTGGTATGACGATCTGCCGCGCCTCCGCTCCCTCATCCGCGATGGCGAAACCTGCGAGTCCATCGGCCGCCGCTTCGGCGTCTCCCGTCAAGCGGTCGCGCGCAAGCTCTCGCGCCTCGGCCTGCGGACCCTCTCTCCGAAAGGTCGGCGCTCTCCTGCGGTGCCAGTATGAGCAAGCCGCAAGGCGACAGCGCCCCTCTTGGTCCAAGCGCTCCGACGCCAGATGGCGCGATGGCTCCCCAGCCAGCGGCAAGCCCCGCAAACGCACCGCCGGTCGATCGAACCGCCCCGCTGCTTCAAACGCTTCACCATGCGGAGCCGCTTAACAGTCCTTCAATCTCGCCGCTCGTCGGTACTGAGCCGGGAATGATCCACCCCGATGTGTGGGCGGTTCTCGATGATCTGGCGGAAGGAATGCGCCTAACAGACGCCGCTGCGCTGATTGACAGGCCGATGACCTGGCTACGCGATAACACGCGGAACCAAGCTGTTAAGCGCGAGCTGGCTAAACGTGTGGCACACATAGGAAATCTGCGCGCGATCAGGGCATGGAAACGAATTGAGGAACTCGCAGATCAATCGGAAAGTCTGCCGACGGCTATTCGTGCCGCAGTGCATTTAACTCAATCTGAGCATAATGGCGCGACCTCAAAGCGTGGCTTATCAGACACACAGCGCGGTAAAAGTGTGGTCGTGGTACTTAATCGTCGCAATCGAACGCAAGTTGGCACGGTTCTTGACGTGGGTAACGAGGCTGAGAGCTTCAGCGTGCATGTGAGCCAGGGGAGGGGACGCACGCGGGTAAGCGTGTCTGACGCTGGCGCGGATGATGATGGCTCGGATGTGATAGAAGGCGAGGCGGTGGAGATTGAAACGCCTAGGGTGACGCCGGCGCTTGTGCGAGCTGCTGTGAGGGCTGGC
>Ga0075464_10000323_pt1 | contig 20728 bp, 14 predicted proteins | sample DEB19_08_DNA_5_FD_75068 | JGI IMG/M metagenome (GOLD analysis project Ga0075464, IMG submission 75068) | Aqueous microbial communities from the Delaware River and Bay under freshwater to marine salinity gradient to study organic matter... | ecosystem: Environmental > Aquatic > Marine > Coastal ...
AAAACTATAATCAATAAGGGCTCCATTGGTTAATAATTTAGCATCGGCAGGTACCATTTCGTCAGCACGTATTAAAAGGATAGCTCCCTTTTCAATAGTAGCTAGTGGCTTATTTATTTCCTTTCCTGCTTCTAAAACCGTCACAGCTAAAGGGAAAAAAGACTGATAATCCCTGTCAAACGAAAATGAATCATAAGATTTATCCTGAAACCATCTTCCTATTAACATAAAAAAAACAATCCCACTCATGCTATCTAAATACCCCCCTCCTGTTTGTGTTAAAATTTCATATAAGCTCCTGCCAAAAGTCACTAGTATCGCTAATGCAATAGGCGCGTCTATATTTAACCATTTTTGCCTTAACCCTGTATAAGCTGAAATAAAAAAACCGCTTGCACAATAAAACAATACAGGCAAGGACAACAATAAATTCAAGTACACGAAAAAGGATCTTAGGTCACCCAGCTCAGACAAGTCGGCGGATAAATATTCAGGAAAGCTTAACATCATTATATTTCCAAAACAAAAACCTGCAATACCAATTTTAAGCAGTTGCTTTTTATTCACTTTTTTCTTTTTCATCCAATCGTTCCCTCCCAAGTGTATCATGGGTTCGTAGCCTACAAAAGCAAGTAATTGAACCAATTCTTTTAAGGAGATAAGTGATGGATTAAAAACTATTTTTATTTCTTTCTTTTCAAAATGAGTCTGCGACTGAATTACACCAGGATTAATTTTGTGCAAATTTTCCAATAACCAAACACAACTCACACAGTGTATTTGCGGCAAATAAAATACAACATGCGCTTGATCACCCACCCTAAATTGTATTAGCTGATCCTGAATAGCAGTATTGTCTAAGTAATTGTATTTTTCTGAAACAAAATGTCCTTTTGCAGAAAAGCCAGGCATAGCTGACAAGTCGTAATATTGACATAGCCCATTTTCGTCCAACAATTGAAATACCATTTTACAACCATCACAACAAAAATATTTGTCGTCCAATTGGATAGTCTCCTCACATTTTTCTCCGCAATGGTAACATTTATGCTGCATAGTAATTGGGTCAAAGGTGATTCCAAAATCGAAAATCCCAACTGAGTGCTGTCAGTTTATTAACTGACAATGATCATAATTTGGGAAGCATACTTACAAAGTTTGGATCCAATGTATTTTGAACCACATAATACCCTTGCTTATACCATTTCATCCTTGCTGCTAATGATAAAATTTGTCTTTGTATAAGTGCTTTATTTTTATCCAATTGGATTAGTTGCTTTTGCTGGGCTTTTGTAGAAAATTGCAATAATTCATTCCAGATATTTTTTTCTTTATAGGTATTAATAAAATCAGTTGGCGTTTTTAACTTATTAATAGTGGCCTGTTCTTTCATAAACCATTTAAATACAAAATCATTTAACAAATTATCGGCGAATAAGACACTATAATTTGAATCCAGCATCATATCGTTATTAAATACCCATGTGTCAGGATATATACCCCCTCCGCCATATACTACATGCCCCTTTGGTGTTTTATAAGCAACTCCTTTAAAAGCCGAATCCTGCTTACCCAAAGCGTCCTCGTATACACGATGTGCAAAATCCTTCTCGTACGCCAATTTGCCGTTTGTGTAGGGCCTTTGAATATCTCTGCCAAGTGGGGTATAATATTTTGCAGTAGTTAACCTTAATGCCCCACCGTTTGATAAATTAAATTGTTGTTGAACAAGTCCTTTACCAAAAGAACGCCTCCCTACAATAGTTGCTCTATCCCAGTCTTGTAATGCTCCGGCTAAAACTTCACTTGCCGAGGCCGAAGCTTCGTCCATTAATACAGTTAGCTTAATTTCTTCAAACAAACCTTCACGCTTACTATAATAACTTACTCTTGGTGAATGTGCGCCCTGTGTGTAAACAATTAATTTGTTCCCTGCAAGTAGTTCATCTGCAATAGCTACTGCTTCAGAAAGTAAACCACCCCCATTACTTCTTAAATCAATTATTAGTGAATGCATGCTGTCCTTTAATAAAGGTTCCAACGCTTGCATGAAGGACTCGTAAGTTCGGTCCGCAAATTTATTAATTCTAATATACCCTTGTGTTGGCTGAATCATATAAGCAGCATCAATAGAAGACACTGGCACATTATCTCTTTCAACTACAATCAATTTATTTGTATTACCTCTTTTAACTAACAAAGCTAATTTGCTATTCGAAGGTCCTTTTAGTTTCTTTCTAATATCCTCCCCGTCCCATTTTTTGCCAGACAATTGAATACTGTCATCTGCTTTCAAAAGTATATCCCCAACCAATAAACCCGCTTTTTCTGCAGGGCCTGCTTTAAGCACATATGAAACAAATACACTGTCCCTGAATTGTTGAAATTCAATACCAATTCCTTTAAAATTAGACATGAGCAGTTCATTCACTTCGCCTAAGTCTGCGGGGGGAATATATAAAGAATGAGGGTCAAGCTGGGATAAATAATACTCGGCAATTTTAAGGTCTGCACTATCATTAGTAACTGAATCAACATACTTAGATTTAACAAGTTGCATAATTTCTTCTATAGCATGCTGATTTTGCCATGGCAAAGCATTAAAGGAGTTATTTCCTTTAAAAAAAACACCTAATGCAACCCCTATCACTAATATGACTGCGTATGAAATTGGACTGAACCATTTTGAGTTATTATTTTGTTGCATGTTGTTGTATTCCCGCTAAAATTACATTAAAATGGCTATTTTCACACACAAGATTTACCACATGATTAAGAATTACATTATTGCTGATAGCGGTGCTACAAAATGCCAATGGACTATTGTATTAAACAATAAGAAAAAAAACATTATTACCCAGGGTATTAGCCCCTATTTTCTTTCTTTGGAAGAAATTATCACCTTATTAAATAAGTCTTTTCATAAAAAAGTAGCACTAGAAACTATACAAGCTGTCTATTTTTATGGGACAGGTTTAAGTAATGTAAATAATGTGGCTGTTATAAAAAAGGCCTTAAAGCAAGTTTTCACAAAAGCCACACTCGATATTCAAACCGACTTAACGGCCGTAGCTAGGGCAACCTGCAAGCATGAAAAAGGGGTAGCCTGCATTTTAGGAACCGGCTCCAATACTGGATTTTATAACGGAAAGAAAATTGTAAAAAATAGCCCAGGACTTGGGTATGTTTTAGGGGACGAAGGCAGTGGTGCTTACCTAGGGAAAAAAGTATTGCAGTATTTTTTATACAATACATTTGACGAAGATTTAATGGCTGCTTTTGAAAAAAAATATGCACTTACAAAGGACCAAATTTTAAATGCAATTTACAAGGAACCCCTTCCCAACCGTTACATGGCTTCCTTTGCTAAATTCTTGGCTGAAAACAGAGGGCACTACATGATCGAAAATATAATAGAAGACGGCTTGAACGATTTCTTTTTTGCGCATCTTATAAAAATGAATGAAGCTTGGATTTATCCAATTCATTTTGTAGGCAGTGTTGCTTATGGCTTTAAGGATGTGCTAAAACAATTAGCAACTAGTTATGAATTAACATTAGGTAAAATAGTAAAATCACCTATGGAAGGCTTAATTGAATTCCACAAGCAATCAAAGTAATTTTGTGCACGAAATAGAACCTTATTTTCAATGGCGCCATATGTATATGGCAGAAGAGGATCCTCGATCTATTTTCTTTGGAAGAACCTATAGCGAGTTTGAATTTTCTCAAACAGTTTACAACTATTTTATACATCCACAATGGGATGAATTTGGGAGCAAAACACTGTACCTTAAAATTTTATTTGCGGACTATGATTCCAAATTTGCAATTATTGAAATGATTGGAGAATGGAATGACGCGATTGAAAATGACATCATGTATTTAAAAAGAGAAGTATTGGATAAGCTTCAGTTTGAAGGAATCACTAAATTCATTTTGATTGCCGAAAACGTGTATAATTTTCACAGTGGGGATAGAGACTATTACGAGGAATTATATGAGGAACTTTCGGATGAAGAAGGATGGGCTGTACTAATTAATTTACAAGTAGGCGCCCAACACGACTTTTTACAAAGGAAACTGAATAGGTATATTGAACTAATGGAAATTGAACCTTGGCGCACTTACAAACCCGAGGACTTTTTCCAACTAATTGATAAAAAACTTAACGACCGTTTAAGCTTATAATGGGAGGTATTAACTATAAATAGGTAGCTAGTATACTAAATCCTCATAAGCAGCTTGCAATTCCCTGTAAGCGTGGTCGTCTTTTGCTAGTTTTGCCGCAGCCATCCCTTTTTCATACCAACTTATAGCCTCCTCCCTTTGCTCCAATTTTTCGAGGCATTTTGCCAAATGGTAGTAGGATCCTATATAATCGGGGGATTCGGTTAGTATTTCAAGGAACAAATCTCTTGCCTTTACATCCTCTCCTAGTTTGCTGTATTCCAAGGCCAAAGCATGTCTTAAAAAGTTATCCTTAGGTTGTTGATTTAAAAATTCAATAATTCTTTCAATTCGTTGCATCTTAACTTATTTTTGCGCAATAGATGGTCAAAAACTATCCTATATTTGCTTTAGTTGCATAAACAACTAATAATTTAATTAATAAAAATTCGAAATAATGAAGATCTTAGTTTGCATCAGTAAGACACCCGACACCACTGCTAAAATTGCTTTTGTCGAAGGTAATACAAAGTTTGATGAAAATGGTGTGCAATGGATTATCAACCCCTATGACGAATGGTATTCTTTAGTAAAAGCAATCGAATTAAAAGAAAAGGATCCAGCAACTATTATACATTTAGTTACAGTTGGTGGTGCAGACGCAGAACCTATTATACGAAAAGCATTAGCGCTTGGTGGTGATGAAGCTATTCGTGTGAATAGCACAAGTAACGATTCTTTTTCAGTTGCGGCTTCCATAGCACAAGTTGCAAAAGAAGGTGCCTACGATTTAATTTTCACAGGAAAAGAAACTATCGACTACAATAGTTCATGCATAGGTTCCATGTTATCGGCAATGTTAGATTTACCATTTGTTTCTTTAGCAACCCATTTAGAATTGAATGGTAACACTGCTATTTTAAAAAGAGAAATTGAAGGTGGTGAAGAAACATGTGAAGCAGTTTTACCACTGGTGGTAAGCTGTCAAAAAGGAATGGCAGAACAACGCATACCTAATATGAGGGGCATTATGGCTGCTAGGACAAAGCCATTAAAAGTGGTTGAACCCGCTTCAACAGCAGCTACAACGAATATTAAAAACTTCGAATTACCTCCAGCAAAATCTGGTGTTAAACTAGTTGATGCCGACAAAATGGATGAATTAGTGAAATTATTAAAAGAAGAAGCAAAAGTTATTTAATTACGCCCAAAGACAAAAAATATTTTTATGGTATTAATATATATCGATCAAGCCGACCAACAAATTAAAAAATCAACCCAAGAAGTCCTTTCTTATGGTGCTGCCATTGCTAAACAATTAGGCACAACAGCAGAAGCACTTTTACTTGGTAATGTAACTGATAATTTAACTGCATTAGGGAATTATGGTGTCACTAAAGTGCATCATATTAGTAATGCTCAATTAAATTCATTTGACGCAAAAGTAAATGCAACAGTGGTTGCCGATGCTGCAAAAAAACTAAATGCAACAGTAATTGTATTTGCACATAATATAAATGGAAAAGCAATTGCGCCAGCTGTGGCGGTGAAATTAGAAGCTGGTATAGTAACTGGCGCTAGTAGCTTACCAGATACTTCGAATGGTTTTGTGGTTACAAAAACAGTATTCTCAGGAAAAGCTTTTGCAGCTATTCAAATAGAAACACCTGTTAAAGTGATTTCACTAAATCAAAATAGTTTTGGGGTTCACATGCATGAAGCCACTGCAGTAGTTGAGGCCTTGGATATTAACGTACCAGCCCCATCGATAAAAATAACTTCGGTTGACAAAATCGTAGGTGAAATACCATTAACCGAAGCTAATTTGGTGGTGAGTGGCGGACGTGGACTAAAAGGACCTGAAAACTGGGGGATATTATTGGATTTAGCTAAGTCATTAGGCGCATCAACGGCATGTAGCCGTCCGGTTTCTGATGCCGACTGGAGACCACACCATGAGCATGTTGGACAAACAGGTATTCAAATTGCACCAAATTTATATATCGCAATAGGCATTTCAGGCGCTATTCAGCATTTGGCAGGGGTTAATAGAAGTAAGACTATAGTAGTCATTAATAAGGACCCTGAAGCACCCTTTTTTAAAGCTGCCGACTATGGCGTAGTGGGAGATGCCTTTGAAATAGTTCCAGCATTAACTGCTGCAATTATTAAATCTAAGGCTAGCGCATAGCAGAAATTATTTAACTTTGAGTTACTTAATTGTATATGCAAAAAATTGAATTAGAAATAGTAGCATTATCTCACAGCGTCACTCAGTCAAACTCCTATGCGGTTATACTGGGCGAAGTAAATGGTGTGCGTAGGTTGCCCATAGTAATTGGAGGTTTTGAAGCGCAAGCCATTGCCGTGGCTTTGGAAAATATGCATCCCTCTAGGCCATTAACGCACGACCTCATGAAAAATTTCATGACTGCTTTTGATATTAAATTACAAGAAGTATATATCTGCGATTTGCAAGAAGGTATTTTTTATTCAAAACTAGTTTGCTATACTGCACACGATACTATTGAAATTGACAGCAGAACTAGCGATGCATTGGCTTTAGCAGTCCGTTTCGGTTGCCCAATTTATGTATACGCACCAATTTTAGACCAAGCAGGGATGGCGAACGAAACAGGTGAAAAAATTACTGCACCAATTTCAAATAAACCAGTAGCTGCTCCCACAAACTTATCTACCCTTTCGGTACAAGAATTGAACGACTTGCTAGCAGAAGTATTAGAACAAGAGGACTACATACGCGCAATTGATATAAGAGATGAAATCAACAAAAGAAACGTGTAAAGAATTTAACTAGCATGATTCAATTTCCCAATTGTAAAATAAATTTAGGCTTATCTATTATCGCTAAAAGGAACGATGGTTATCATGAATTAGAAACTGTGTTCTACCCTGTTGGCTTGAAAGATGTAGTCGAGGTTATTCGAGTAAGCGACCAATCGGCATCTGTTGAATTTACAAGTACTGGTATTGAAGTGCCTGGAGAAGTTTCAAATAACCTTTGCGTTAAAGCATATAATTTATTAAAAGCAGCCTACCCTGCGCTCCCAGCAGTTAAAATTCATTTACACAAGCATATCCCAATGGGTGCAGGCCTAGGTGGTGGTTCAAGCGATGCTACTGCTGTATTAAAGCTTTTAAACCAAGTTTTTAGTTTATCCTTAACGCAAGCACAGTTAATTAATTATGCTGCACAGTTAGGAAGTGACTGTCCTTTTTTTGTACTAGATACACCATGTCATGCAACAGGGAGGGGAGAAATATTAAATCCTATTCAGTTGGACCTATCCAATTATTCAATTGCACTAATTCACCCGGGACTTCATATTGCTACTTCCTGGGCATTTCAACAATTAGTCCCTCATAAAAAAGAAAAACTAATCTCAACAATAATCACACAAGATATTCAAACTTGGAAACAAGAACTTGTCAATGATTTTGAAGCGCCTATCTTTTCTGCTCATCCAGTGTTAGCTGAAATAAAAGAAATGCTTTACAGCCAAGGTGCTATTTATGCAAGCATGAGCGGTTCGGGGAGTTCTCTTTTTGGTATTTTCCCAAAAGCCCAAGCATCCAACAAGCACTTAGTTTCCGATAAATATAGAACTGACTGGATTTAGTACATTTCCAATGAACTTGCCAATGCGAACGTTAGTTATTTAATATTATCTAACGTTTACAATACATTATTAGCGAACGTCTAATTATGTGTAAAATCATTGAACATCCTCTTCTAAAAACGCTATTTTTTTCGTAATTTCCCATTGATCCGCTATTACTGCAAGCAATAATTAATCTAACGAAGGAAATGACACAAAATCAGCAACAAGGCTTATACGATCCAGCTTTTGAACACGACGCCTGTGGAATAGGATTTGTAGCCCATATTAAAGGAATAAAGTCCCATCAAAATATAGGAGATGCGTTAACTATTTTAGAAAACATGGAACACCGTGGCGCGAGCGGGAGCGAACAGAATACAGGCGATGGTGCAGGTATTATGATTCAAATACCTCATGAATTTTTCTTTAGCGAATTACTTAAACAAGGTATTCACTTACCAAATATCAATGAATACGGTGTAGGCTTTTCTTTCTTCCCTTCTGAAAAAGGAGTAGCTGAAGAATGTAAAGAAATTTTTGAACGTGCCGCCGAAAAATTAGGCATAGAAATAATTGGCTACCGAAAAGTACCTGTAAACAAAACTACCATTGGCGAAACTGCCTTGTCGGTTGAACCCATTATGGAGCAAGTTTTTTTAAGAAAGCCTGACCAAATAAACGATCCCGCCGATTTTGAACGTAAATTATTTATATTAAAAAACTACGCATCCCACACTATTAATAATACAATCAAGAAAGAAGCTATTGGTTTTTATATGACTTCCCTTTCTCAAAATATTATTATTTACAAAGGGCAATTAACCAGCCATCAAGTAAGGGAATACTTCCCCGACCTGAGTGATAAAAAAGTAGTTTCTGCGTTTGGATTAGTACACTCACGTTTTGCTACCAACACATTTCCTTCTTGGAAATTAGCACAGCCATTTCGTTATATCGCACACAATGGCGAGATTAATACATTACAAGGGAATTTGAATTGGCTAAGGTCGAATGAGAATAGTTTATTATCACCTTATTTTTCGAAGGAAGAATTAGAAATGATATTACCAATTGTAACTAATGGACAATCAGATTCTGCATGTTTAGACAATGTAATTGAACTACTCACTTTGGCCGGTCGTTCTTTACCACATGTAATGATGATGCTAATACCTGAAGCGTGGGATGGCAATGAATTAATGGATCCCATTAAAAAATCATTTTACGAATACCATGCTGCAATGATGGAACCATGGGACGGCCCAGCTTCTATTTCATTTACAAATGGTAAAATTATTGGCGCCACATTAGATAGAAACGGATTACGCCCATCGCGTTATTGTGTAACCACTGACGACAGAGTTATTATGGCCTCTGAAACGGGCGCACTCCCAATTGACCAATCAACCATTATTGAAAAAGGACGTTTACAACCAGGAAAAATGTTTGTGGTGGATATGGAAGCGGGACGTATTATTAGCGACGAAGAATTAAAGCAAACTATATGTAGCCAGCAACCATACGGCGACTGGTTAAATAAATATAAAATTCGATTAGAAGAATTACCAGCACCAAGAATTCAGTTTACGCATTTAGAACACGATCAAATTTTCAAATACCAAAAAGCATTTGGATATACTAAAGAAGACCTTGAACATATTATTACGCCAATGGCCTTGGACGGAAAAGAACCCATTGGTTCAATGGGAACAGATACACCTTTAGCCGTATTAAGTGATCAACCACAACATATCACTAGTTATTTTAAACAACTATTTGCGCAAGTTACCAACCCTCCTATTGATCCAATCAGAGAGCGCATGGTTATGTCCTTAGCAACTTTTGTAGGAAGTCAAGGTAATTTATTGGTTGAGGATCCGATGGCTACGCATTGTGTTGCATTAAAACATCCTATTTTAGGCAATCATGAATTAGAAAAAGTAAGAAGTATTGATACAGGTGTTTTTCAAGCGAAAACTTTACAATGTTATTTTAGAGCAGACGGCGCAACAGGTTCTTTAAAACGCGGCCTAGATAGGCTTTGCAGGTATGCAGTAGACGCAGTGGAAGACGGCTTTGAAGTAATTGTATTAACCGACCGTTCTATAGATTCAGAACATGCGGCTATCCCTTCCTTATTAGCTTGCTCGTCGGTGCACCACCATTTAATAAGAAAAGGACTAAGAGGCAAAGTAGGAATTATTGTGGAAGCAGGAGATGTGTGGGAAGTACATCACTACGCTTGTTTAATTGGGTTTGGCGCAACTGCTATTAACCCCTACTTAGCTTTATCTACTATCCGTGACATGAAATTGAATAATTTAATTAAAACAGATTATGAAATTGATAAGCTAAAGAAAAATTATATAAAAGCTGTGAATGAAGGATTGTACAAAGTATTTTCAAAAATGGGTATATCTACTTTACAATCTTATCAGGGTGCACAAATATTTGAAATTATTGGAATTAATAAAGAAGTTGTTAGTCGTCATTTTACAGGGGCTACTTCAAGGATTGACGGAATGGGATTGGATGAAATTGCAAGAGAAATATTAGCTAAACACGAATTAGCTTTTGCAAAAAAATCATCCCCTGTTGACCGATTAATGGTTGGAGGTGTTTATCAATGGAAGCGACGTGGAGAAGCGCACTTATTCAATCCTCAAACGATTCATTTGTTACAACACGCCACTAGCAATGCAGATTATACAAGCTTTAAAAAATATTCAAAGTTAGTAAACGACCAAACCGAAAAAGCTTGTACCCTGCGTAGTTTGTTTGAATTTACACCAACACGACCTTCTATTTCAATTGATGAAGTTGAACCCGCAAGTGCAATTTATAAACGCTTTGCAACAGGTGCTATGTCATTTGGTTCTATTTCTTGGGAAGCGCATACCACATTAGCCATTGCCATGAACCGCTTGGGTGGGAAAAGTAATACAGGTGAAGGAGGAGAAGACCCAATACGTTTTACAAAACTAGCAAATGGCGACTCCATGCGTAGCGCTATTAAACAAGTTGCAAGCGCCCGCTTTGGGGTGACTAGTGAATATTTAACCGAAGCCGATGAGATACAAATAAAAATGGCTCAGGGTGCAAAGCCTGGAGAAGGTGGACAATTACCTGGCGACAAAGTGGACGAATGGATTGGGAAAACAAGACACTCCACTCCTGGCGTAGGACTAATATCTCCCCCACCACATCACGACATTTATTCTATTGAAGATTTATCACAATTAATATTTGACTTAAAAAATGCAAACCGTGCGGCACGTATCAATGTTAAGTTGGTGTCTAAAGCAGGTGTGGGTACTATAGCAGCAGGCGTTACAAAAGCGAAAGCAGACGTAGTTTTAATTGCAGGTTTTGATGGCGGCACGGGCGCCTCCCCTTTAAGTTCTATAAAACATACTGGCTTACCATGGGAATTAGGTTTGGCAGAAACACACCAAACATTAGTTAAAAATAAATTAAGAAGCCGTGTGGTGGTGCAAGCCGATGGCCAAATGAAAACAGGCCGTGACATTGCCATTGCTACACTATTAGGTGCTGAAGAATGGGGTGTTGCTACTGCAGCATTAATTGTAGAAGGCTGTATTATGATGCGTAAGTGTCACATGAATACCTGCCCTGTTGGCGTTGCTACACAAGACCCTGAATTGCGTAAACGATTCAAAGGGGACCCCGACCATGTAGTTCGTTTCTTTGAATACATGACACAGGAGTTACGAGAAATTATGGCAGAATTGGGTTATAAAACTGTGAATGAAATGGTAGGGCAAGTGGACGCCTTACGTATGCGTGACAACATTCAACATTGGAAATATAAAAATTTAGATTTAAGTGACGTTTTATATAAACAACCAGCCGATGAAAATGTTGGCTTATACTGCACCGAAACGCAGGATCATGGCTTAGCAAATGTATTGGACTGGGAATTACTAGCAGCAGCAAAACCTGCCATTGATCATAAACAAAAAGTAACTGCTTCCTTTAATATCCGAAATATTGACAGGACAGTAGGTACAATTGTTTCAAATGAAATTACAAAGATTTATAAGGACGCGGGTTTACCTGAAGACACTATTCACTTTAAATTTAATGGAACAGCAGGACAAAGTTTTGCAGCATTTAATACCAAGGGTGTTACGTTAGAATTAGAAGGCGATGCAAATGATTATTTTGGAAAAGGATTAAGTGGTGCACAATTAATTGTTTACCCCGACAAGAAAGCAAATTTTATTGCAGAACAAAATATCCTGATTGGTAATGTCGCGTTATATGGCGCTACAAGTGGCACAGCTTATATACGAGGCAAAGCCGGAGAACTTTTTGCAGTAAGAAACTCAGGCGCGACAGTTGTTGTAGAAGGTATTGGAGACCATGGCTGTGAATATATGACTGGTGGGACAGCTTTAATCCTAGGGCCAACAGGGCGTAATTTTGCAGCTGGAATGAGTGGCGGCATTGCTTATGTATATAATGTAGCAGGTGATTTTGATAGTTTATGTAATAAAGAAATGGTCGACTTGGACCCAATAAGTCCCGACGATATTTCTATATTAAAAACATTAATGCAAGCACATTTACAAAAAACAGGAAGTGCCGTAGCTAAATTTGTCTTAGCTGACTTTGACAACCAATTGAAATATTTTATTAAAGTGTTTCCTCGTGATTATAAAAAAGCATTGCAACAAAACAATGCAAAAGCAGCAACAGTAAAATAATTGACTCATCCTTTTGAATAAAACTATATGGGCAAGCCAACCGGATTTAAAGAATTTAACAGAGAACTTCCTTCCAAGCTAACAGTAGCGGATAGAAAGCAAAACTATAAAGAGTTCGTCTCTTTATTACCCGATGAAAAACTTAATGAACAATCGGCACGTTGTATGAATTGCGGCGTTCCCTTTTGCCATAGCGGATGTCCTTTGGGAAATATTATCCCCGAATTTAACGAAGCAGTGTATCAAAAGGAATGGAAAGAAGCATATGAAATATTAATCTCAACCAATAATTTTCCTGAATTTACAGGAAGAATTTGTCCCGCACCCTGCGAGAGTGCATGTGTACTTGGGATTAATCAACCTGCAGTAACCATTGAAGAAATTGAAAAACACATTATTGAAATCGCATTCAACAAAGGTTTTGTAAAAGCACGTAAACCAAATGTTAGAACCGGAAAGAAAGTAGCTGTGATAGGTTCTGGCCCATCTGGTTTAGCCGCAGCTGCACAGTTAAACTATGCAGGTCATGAAGTAACAGTGTATGAACGCGATGCAAAGCCAGGGGGATTATTACGCTTTGGCATTCCCGATTTTAAGTTAGAAAAAAATGTTGTAGATCGCCGAATTGCATTATTAGAAGAAGAAGGAGTACATTTTATATGCAATGCAAATGTGGGTGTGAATATACGCGTGAATGATATCCTACGAGACAACCATGCAATAGTATTAGCAGGGGGTTCTACTATTCCTAGAGATTTACCAATTGCTGGTCGTGAATTAAAGGGAGTGCACTATGCTATGGATTTTTTAAAGCAACAAAATAAAAGAGTAAGCAACTTACCTATTGAAGAAAACGAATTAAAAGCAACTGCTAAAAATGTAGTTGTAATTGGCGGAGGTGACACAGGAAGCGATTGTGTAGGCACTTCAAACAGGCAAGGGGCAAAATTAGTCACGCAATTTGAGTTAATGCCAAAGCCACCCGAAACAAGGGCAGCGTATATGCCTTGGCCAACCTACCCTATGCTATTAAAAACAACAACCTCACACGAGGAAGGTGCCGATAGAATTTGGGGTGTTGCAACAAAAGCATTTATTGGAGACGAGTTTGGATATTTAAAAGCTTTACAAATTGTAGACTTAGAATGGACTAGCTCCCCGGATGGCCGCCCTTCAAAATTTACAGAAAAAGAAGGCAGTATTAGAGAAATTCCATGCGAACTAGCACTTTTAGCAATGGGCTTTATGCATCCTCAAAAAACAGGTTTACTAGAAGAACTTGGCGTTGAACTAGATGACAGGGGAAATGTAAAAGCTACCGAACAAGCTTTTCAAACAAATGTCGCAAAAGTATTCACAGCAGGCGATATGCGTCGCGGCCAGTCATTAGTGGTTTGGGCTATAAGTGAGGGGCGTGAATGTGCTAGGAAAGTAGACATTTTCTTGACCGGGTCCTCCTTATTAGAATCCAAAGACGCAAGTTTACTTGCAGAAAATATATAAATTTAAAATATATAATAAATTTAACAGAAAAAGGCTCCAATCGGAGCCTTTTTCTGTTAGCTTAAGGTTTAATCGAATTTATTTTATTTACATATTTTTGCCAACTGCATCTAATATATTATAAATCAATACGATAGAAATTTTCATATTATATTACGATTAATTATATTTATTATAATTTATATTTTTAGACTTTTATTTTTATACATTTGTTCTATAAACATCATATGTGTTAATTTTTAATGTATTAAAGTAAAAATATGAACAAACTCAATTTGCAAAAAACGATCCCCTTCATCCTATTAGTAATCGTCTCAGTACTTGCCTTATTTGTGCCTCAGCTTTCTAATTATCAGGGAGAGGCTACCACTTATAATCCTGCTGATATTGCCTGGGTTTTAGTTGCAACAGCCCTTGTATTTATTATGACTCCAGGCTTAGCTTTTTTCTATGGAGGAATGGTACACCGTAAGAATATTATTTCAACCATGATTAAAAGCATTGTATCTGCAGGACTAGTTACTGTAATTTGGATAAGTTTTGGCTATAGTTTAAGTTTTGGTGAATCTATAAATGGGATTATTGGGAACCCAATGACCCATTTATTTTTTAAAGGTGTAGCGAATGGCGCTCCTGCCCTTCAAGGTGGCGCTCCACTAACAATCCCATTGTTATTGTTCGCAATGTTTCAATTAATGTTTGCAATTATTACCCCTGGCTTAGTAGTAGGTGCAGTGGCAGAACGTATCAAATTCACTTCCTATATCTTATTTATTATACTATTTATTATTTTAGTTTATGCTCCATTAGCACATTGGTCTTGGCATCCACAAGGTTTCTTGTTTAAAATGGGAGCATTAGATTTCGCTGGTGGAACAGTAGTGCATATTAGTGCAGGTTGTGCAGCACTAGCTGGTGCCATTGTATTAAAATCAAGAAGATCCAAAATAGAACAACAAGAAATACCTCCTGCTAATATCCCTTATGTATTAATTGGAACAGGATTATTATGGTTTGGTTGGTTTGGCTTTAATGCTGGTTCAGCATTAGGAGCAAATAGCTTAGCAGTAAGTGCATTTGCTACTACAAATACAGCAGCAGCTGCAGCAGGTTTGTCGTGGATGTTTTTTGATGTTATGAGAGGAAAAAAACCTTCCGTTTTAGGATTTTGCATAGGTGCGGTGGTTGGCTTAGTTGCCATAACTCCTGCAGCAGGATTTGTAGGGATTCCACAAAGCATATTTATTGGAGTTATTGCAGCAGTTATATCGAATGGATTAAGCCACGCATTAAAATTATCTAGAGTTGATGATACTTTGGATGTATTCCCTTGTCATGGTATTGGAGGAATGGTAGGCATGTTAATGACAGGTGTATTTGCATCAAAAGCAGTAAATGCTGCAGGAGCTGATGGCTTATTCTATGGCAATGCAAGCTTTTTCTTAATCCAGTTAAAAGCTATGATTATAGTTGTTGTGTACAGCTTTACTGTTTCCTTTATTATATTCAAACTTATCGCATTCATATTGCCATTAAGGGTGTCCGAAGAAGAAGAAGAACTAGGACTAGACGCTACTCAACACGATGAGAAATACGGCAGAAACCCTATGAAAGTATAACAACACATACTAATAAATGAAACGGGTACAGTTTATGATAAAGCTTCTGTAAAAGCAAACCGACTGTACCCATTTATAAAATCAAATCAACTACAATGATAAAAAAAATATCGTTAACGGCAATTTTATGCTCAATTTTTTACCTAGGATTTACGCAGTCTGATTCAACAAAATCTAATAAAACATTTACAATTTCAGGGTATGTTGATGGCTACTACAGATACGACTTTGCAAACGCGAAAGAACAAACAAATAATTATACAAGCTTTACAAATACGCAAAACAAATTTGCTTTAGGGATGGCGTCCTTAAAATTAGAAAAAACATTCAATAAACTTACAAGTACTATAGATGTAGGGTTTGGAAAAAGGGCTGAAGAGTTTTCATACAATGACAATGGTTTTATGACATATATTAAACAAGCCTATGTATCGTACAGTATTACCGAAAGATTAAAAATAACAGCTGGCAAGTGGGGCACGCATGTAGGGTATGAATTATTAGACGCTCCCTTAAACAGAAACTACTCAATGTCATATGGATTCTCTTACGGTCCATTCTTTCATACTGGAGTAAAAGCAGAATATGCCCTAACAGGAAAGTCTAGCATTATGCTTGGAATAGCGAATCCGACAGATTTTGTTACTACTGAATCAAGTTCGAAAGTACTAATAGCACAATTTAGTACTAAACTATTTGAAGATAAAACTTCTATTTATGTAAATTACTTAGGTGGCAATACCGGAGGAGATAATAATTTTAACCAAATTGATTTGGTTTTGACTAACGCAATTTCTAGTAAGTGGGCGATAAATTATGATGGTACAATTTATGCTGCAAATAATAATAAAGGGAACTGGACTAGTAATGCCTTTTATGTAAATTTTGACCCAACACCCTTATTTGGATTTACTTATAGAACAGAATTTTTTAAGGATAAAAAAGCAATAAGTGCAGGGGCATTTGGCACTTCTATTAATTCAAATACCTTATCAATGAATTATAAAATTAAAAAAATCACCCTCCTGCCTGAAATTAGGCTGGATAAAGCCCAGAAAGATATATATTATTCGAATGACGGAAAAGCTGTTAATAGTAGCATGAGCTTTAATCTAGCAGCTATATACAAGTTTTAGTTCGTTTTAGATGGTTTTTTAAGCAAGCAATCACCCCTCCTGAATTTCTATTCGGGAGGCTTTTTTTTGCTATATTAGCATAGAATATGAAAAAAATCACTACCCCACTTAAGCTATTATTTAGCCTATACGTGTTTGTTGTTTTCTCAATACTTACTATACTATCGGCAATATGTTTATTACTCATTTTGCCATTAAGTAAAGAAAAGCTAGGAAATAGAATTTATAAGATTTGTCGTTATTGGAGTAAACTTTTCTATTTATTTGCAGCTATCCGTCATAAGGAAATTTACGAATCGTATCACCACTTCAATAAGCCACATATTTTTGTTGCCAACCATAATTCTTATATGGACATCCCTCCTATTGTTCAATTAAAGCATCAGCCAATTCGCGCATTAGGGAAATTCGAGTCTTCTAAAATACCCATATTCGGATGGATATATAAAGCTGCTGTTATAATGGTTGACAGAAGTAGCCCAACCAAAAGAGCCCAAAGTTTACGAAACTTAAAAAATGCATTGCAAGAAGGAATTTCCATATTTATATTTCCAGAAGGCACTTTTAGTATGACAAGTAAAAAACCATTGAAACCATTTTATAATGGCGCATTTAAACTTGCAATTGAAATGAATATTCCCATACAACCTGTACTGATGATTGATGCAGTAGACAGAATGCACTTTGACAATGTATTTACATTATCACCAGGAATTAACAGGGTGGTATACTTGCCTACAGTGGAAGTGACAGGGTATACAATTGACCAAATTGAATTACTAAAAGACCATGTGTATAATAGGATGGACGAAGGTTTAAGAAGATATAGGAAGTATCCAAAATCATAGCGTATTTTTGTAAACTATCACTATGTACGCAGAAATTATCATACCATTAGCATTACCTAAAAACTACACTTGGGCCATTCCCGAAGCTATGCAAGCTGAAATAATGGAAGGCATGCGCGTGGAAGTAATGTTAGGCGCTAACAAGCGGTATGCTGGCATAGTTAAAAAAATAATACAAGAACAACCGGCAGGGTTTACGCCTAAACCAATACTGGCATTATTAGACGAAGCACCAATTGTATATCCTTCGCAATTAGCATTGTGGGAGTGGATGGCTGCTTACTATATGTGTACCGAAGGTGAAGTAATGCAAGCTGCAATCCCAAGCCATTTGAAAATTTCAAGCGAAAGTGTTTTCCTGCTAAACGAAGATTATGTAAAGGACAGCGAACAGCTATCAGATGCGGAGTACATTATAACTGAAGCACTTGAGATAAAAAAAGAATTAAGCTTAATTGAGGTTCAAAAGTTATTAGATAGAAAATCGGTCTACCCTATAGTTAATAAATTAATACAAAAAGGGATTTGCTTTATTCAAGAAAATTTAAAAGACAAATATAAAGCTAAAGAAGAAATATATATTCTTTTGCACCCTGATTATAAAAATGAGCCGGCACTTGAAAAGCTATTAAATGAATGGACCAGAGCGCCCAAGCAACTTTCCTTATTATTAGCTTTTTTACATTTTGAAAAACAAGAAGGACTCGTAAAGCAAAAGTCAATACTAGAAAAGGCCGATGCGTCACATGCACAACTTAAAGCACTTATTGATAAGGGTATTTTAATTGCCGAAAAACGAAAAGTAAATAGGCTTGACGAAACACTACTTACAGGAAACGCTCAATTACATCAACTATCTGAAGGCCAACAAACAGCACTGGCTTCTATACAAACACAATTGGAGCAACATTCAGTTTGTTTATTACATGGCATTACGGGAAGTGGAAAGACACAAATATTTGTAGCACTAATTAACGAAATAATGAAGCAAAACAAGCAAACCTTGTATATGCTTCCTGAAATTGCATTAACTGCTCAAATGGTTCGACGCTTAAAATTATATTTTGGTAGTAGTATAGCCATTTATCATTCTAAATTCAATCCAAACGAAAGGGTTGAAATTTGGAATAAAGTAAAATCTGGAGAAATAAAAATTGTACTTGGTGCAAGGTCAGCATTATTCTTACCCTATAAAAATTTAGAGCTTATAATTATTGACGAGGAACATGACGCTTCCTATAAACAACAGGATCCGGCACCCCGATACCAGGCAAGAGATACTGCGATATACTATGCAAATAAAATAAATGCAAAAGTAGTATTAGGATCTGCCACGCCTTCTGTAGAGTCCTTCTATAATGCGGAGAACAATAAATATGGATATACCCACTTAAGTGAAAGATTTGAAAAAGGTGCTTTACCAAGCATTGAACTTGTGGATATAAAAAAACAAGCCACTGGAACTAGTATCCTTACCCCTTACTTGTTAAACGCCATAAAAAAAACAGTTGAGGATAAAAAACAAGTAATATTATTTCAAAATAGAAGAGGTTATGCCCCCTATATTATTTGCGAAACTTGTGGTACAATTCCTCATTGCAAACATTGTGACGTAACACTTACTTATCACAAAGCAAAAAACATGCTTTCCTGTCACTACTGTGGCGCATCATACCCTATTGTAACTACATGTCAAGCATGTGGCGGAATTAAGTTTAAACAAAAAAGTTTTGGCACAGAACAAATAGAAGAAAAGTTAAACGAGGCACTACCTGGTATAGTAGTTGCCAGAATGGATTTAGACAATGTAAAAGGAAAAAATGACCACGATATATTAATTCAGCAATTCGAACAAAGGCAAATAGATGTTTTAGTAGGTACCCAGATGGTAGTAAAAGGGTTAGATTTTGAAAATGTAGATTTAGTAGGAATAGTAGACGCAGACAGCTTATTGAATTTTAATCAATACAGGGTAAATGAACGAGCATTTCAAATGATGGAGCAAGTTAGTGGACGTGCAGGACGAAAGAATGAAAATGGAAAAGTAATTATACAAGTTAGCCAGCTGCAACATCCTGTAATTAAATTTGTCCAAACACATGATTATAAAGCATTTTATGATTTCGAAATTCAGAATAGAAAACATTTTGCTTATCCCCCATTCAGTAGGTTACTTAGCTTACTTTTCAAACATCCAGACAATCATATTGCAGAGGAAGCTGCAAATCATTTCCTAAAATCGCTTACTCCCGAAATTCAGAGGACTATTCTTGGACCAGCACAACCGCTTATTAATAGAATTAGAAATAAATATATTTGGGAACTTTGTGTAAAAATTGCACCGCAACAAAATCAACTATTGATTGCGAAAAAACAATTGATCCATTATGTTCATTTAATTCAAGTGCACCCAAGGTATAAGACAGTTCAAATTATTATTGACATTGACCCTAACTAATGAAAATAGAAGAAAATATTTCACTAAAACCATATCATAGTTTTGGTTGCCAAGTTGTAGCAAGCTATTTTACGCGTATTGATAAGGCAACAGATATCCCAAAATGTATTGAATGGAGTAAAGCCCAAAACATACCCTTGCTTTTTATTGGAGGGGGAAGCAATATGCTTTTTACAAAAAAAGTGAATGCATTGGTTGCAAAAGTTGAAATAATGGGTATAAAAAAAATAGAAGAAACCGCAACCCAAGTTTTATTGTCGGTTGGAGCTGGGGAAAATTGGCACCACTTTGTAAGCTATTGTGTACAAAAGAGCTGGGGTGGCATTGAAAATTTAAGTCTAATTCCTGGTACAGTGGGCGCAAGTCCTATTCAAAATATAGGCGCCTATGGGGTTGAAGTACAGGAAGTAATTGACTCCGTTACCGCTTATGACATAAAGGAAGAAAAATGGGTTGAATTAAAAAACAAAGACTGTGCATTTGAATATAGAAATAGTATTTTCAAAAAAGAAAAAGACAGGTACTTTATAGCTACTGTAAATTTTATTTTACAGAAACAACCAAAGCTCAGGACTGACTATGGTGCAATTAGGGATGCATTGCATGAGAAGGGTGTTAAACATCCTAACCTTGAATCATTG
>Ga0075464_10000324_pt1 | contig 20716 bp, 31 predicted proteins | sample DEB19_08_DNA_5_FD_75068 | JGI IMG/M metagenome (GOLD analysis project Ga0075464, IMG submission 75068) | Aqueous microbial communities from the Delaware River and Bay under freshwater to marine salinity gradient to study organic matter... | ecosystem: Environmental > Aquatic > Marine > Coastal ...
TAACAATTACGAAAATTATTCCACTATCTGTTTGCGAGTAAAAAAAGCTATTAGACAAGACCAAATCGAGGGGGGTATGGCTGGGGTTTATAATCCAAGTATAACACAAAGATTAAACAGCTTGGTTGAGAAAGTTCAAACGGATGTAAGCGTTACTAAATTTGAATTTGATGAGTAGTGTAAAAGGATATAAACCGCATATAAATCAAAAAGTAATACACGATAGTATAAACAACGACCCATATAAATATTATATCTTAAACATAGGTAGACAGTTCGGAAAAACTATGTTAGGAATTAACCAAATGTTATATTGGGTAATCAATAATAAAGGTTGTAATATAGCGTGGGTAACACCAGTTTATAAGCAAGGAAAAAAAGTATTTGCGGAATTAGAAAAGGCTACTCGATTGAGTGGTCTTTTTGAGTTTAATCAAAGCGAACTAACTGTTAAAGGTTTTGGAAGTACTATATCTTTTTTTTCAGGTGAGAGACCCGATAATATTCGTGGTAATACATTTGACTATTTAATAATAGATGAGACCGCATTTACACGTGAGGAACTTTGGAGCGAGGTACTTTCTGCAACTGTATTAGTAAAAGGTAAAAAGGTTTTATTTATTAGCACCCCAAAAGGTAAGAACCATTTTTATAAATTATCATTACAACCTAATTACGACGAGAGATATAAGTACTTTCATTTTACAAGTTATGATACACCATTTATTAATTCATTAGATTTAGAAGAGCGTAAAAGAAGTTTACCAAGTCATATATTCAAACAGGAATATTTAGCTGAATTTTTAGATAATGCAAGTGGTTTATTTTCTAATGTTAGAGAGTGTATTAAAGAGCCTACAGACTCAACTAAATATCACGGTGGATTAGATATTGGTAGGGCAGACGATTACACTGTATTGACTATTATAAACGAACATAAACAAATAGTATTTATAGAGCGTTGGAGACAAGATGAGTGGACTAGCATTATAAATAAAGTAGCAGCTAAAATAAACGAATATAATGCGAGGGTATTTGTAGAGGTAAACAATCAGGGTGATGTATTTTATGAAATGTTAAAAAAGTTATGTGGACAAAAAGTATATCCTTTTGTAACTTCAAGTAAAAGTAAACCAATAATGATTGAAGAGTTAGCAGTTTGCTTTGAGCAAAAAGATATAAGTATATTGGATATAAATTGGCTTATAGATGAGTTAGAAGCATTTACTTACATATACAACCCCAATACAAGGAACGTTCAATACAGCGCACCTACAGGCGTACACGACGATAGTGTTATAAGTTTAGCATTAAGTATTCAGGCACATAAGCAATTAAGAGCAAGAGAAGTTCGGATAACATAAACAAACATAAATTAAAACGTTATAAAGATATGAAGATAATAATTCCAACAGAGTTAAAAGATATAAGATTGTCACAATACTTGAGATATGTTCAAGTAGTAAAAGACAATCCAGACGATGAAACATTTGTTTGTATTCAAATGGTATCTATATTCTGTAATTTAGATGTAAAGGAAGTAATGAAAATACCAGTCAATGACTTTGCTGAAATAGTAAAAACAATTGAAAAGGTATTAGATAGCAAACCTAAATTAGTTCACACGTTCAAACTTAATAAAATCGAATATGGTTTTATTCCAAACTTTGATAAAATTAGTTTAGGTGAACACGCTACAATTGATACTTTGTTAGGTAATACAGATAATTTAGCATTATTAATGTCAGTTTTATACAGACCAATTACAAAGAAAGCATTACCGTTTTATTCAATTGAAACATACGACGGAGACGAAACAAAAGGCAAACTATTTAAAGAAGTTACAATGGATGTTGTTAACGGTTCGTTACTTTTTTTTTGGACTTTAAGCAAAGAATTATTGAGCAATATACTCTTGCATTTGGAGAGCAAAGCCAAGATGGAGGGCGTGAATTTGGAGGAAATTTTGGCGAAAGGTGGGGCTGGTATTGGGCATTTGTTAGACTTGCGAGAGAGCTTAGAATCAATGTACGAGAAGTTGGAAAAGAGCCTTTACACGAATCACTAACGTTATTATCATTCTTAACAGACGAAAGCAACGAGGAACAAAAAAATATTAAAAAACACATCAAATGAAAGCATTCTATAATTCAATAGATTACATCAAAAGCACACTTGAAAAAGCACCGCTTTTAAATACAATCACACACGGTACAGATATAATCGATAATACTAAAAAGAGTATTTTCCCACTTGCACATATAAATATTTTAAGTTCAAGCATTGGAGCAGGAGAGGTTAAATTCACTTTTGAAGTTGCAGTAGTAGATATAAGAAACATATCTAAAATAAAAGTAAAAGATAAATTTTTAGGCAACGATAATGAATTAGATAATTTAAACACGTGCCACGCAATATTGAATTTTATGATTACTAATATGCGTTTGCAAAGAAATGATTATGATATTGAATTATTAAACGACCCGAATTTACAACCTATATTAATGGCATTTACAAACGCATTAGACGGATGGAAATGTGAGATTGAATTAAGTGTACAAAATAACGAAATTGAAGTATGTAATGGATGCTAATTTAACCCAACAAGCCTTAAACGAGTTCGGTGCTTATGTAATTGAACGAGCAAGGGAAAATTTAAAGACAGGCGGGAAATATGGAACACACAATACAAGTGGTAACCTATCTAAATCTTTAAATTTCAAATCAAAAGTGAGTAAAAATTCAATTGCTTTTGATTTCTTTGCAGATGAACATTGGAAGTATTTAGATTACGGTGTACAAGGTAAAATAAGCGGTTCTAAAGCACCAAATAGCCCTTTCAAATTCGGCAGTGGTACAGGTAAAAAAGGTGGCTTAACAAGAGCTATTGATAGTTGGGTAGTTCGTAAAGGGCTAAGTGGTACAAGGAATGCAAAGGGTCAATTCACTTCAAGGAAATCATTAGTAATGGCAATCGTTAGGAGCATTTATTTAAAGGGAACGCCTGAAACAAAATTCTTTAGAAATGCTTTTGATTTAGAATATAAAAAGTTTGATGAAACAATTGCAGAAAAATACGGTTTAGATTTAGAAACATTCTTAAAATTTACATTAAAAGATATAAAATGAAAGTAGTACAAGTAAATAGCCCGTTTATAATATCAATCGACGAGGTTGGACAATTAGCAACACAATTAAAGTTATACATCTGGAATAAAGGAGATGCGGAACCTACCGAGCCAAATTATATTTTATCAAAAGCGGTACCGAGTTTAATAAATAGAAAATGCGACTATAATATATCTAATTATTTGCAAGAGTTTATAGAGCCTATTAGTGCAGTTAGAACTGATATAATAGAAGAAGAAAATGTAAAGTGTTGGTGTTTTTTTAAAGTTGAAACATTTACTGGAGCGAGTATAAAAGATTTAACATTAATAAGTACTGAAAATTATGTAGGTTTAAATGGGTGGACTGATTATATGGTCGGTCAACAAATTGCAAATGATACAAAATTAAGTTTAGCGACTTATAACCATTGTAAAAATTTATTTATTCCTTCAAATTATGGTTACTTCAATTTATTATTAGATACCACTGTTACTCAATTTTTAATTCATTATGAAAATATTAATGGAGAATATAATGAAACATATGTTGATAATGGAATTATATTTTTAAAAATACCATATTCAAATGTAAATTTATCAAATCCTGAATTACCTTGTTTAATTGCTATTTATAATCAAACAGAAGACTATATCGATAGCACATTACAATCTATTCCCATTGAAGAATGTAAATACCAACCAATCGAATGCGCCTTTCAAAACGCACGTGGTGGGTGGCAGTTTTTAACGTTCTTTAAGGCATCAACTAATAGTATAAGTGTTAAGGGTTCAGAATTTAATTTACTACCAAATGAAACTAATTATAATCCGTTAAGAGGGCAAAGCAAAGTGTTTAATTTAAACGGTAATCAAACTATAAAATGTAATACTGGTTGGGTTGATGAAAATTATAGTATTTTGATGCAGGATTTATTATTAAGTGAAACTGTTTTAATAGATGATAAACCCGCAAAAGTTAAAACAAATTCTTTGACTTTTAAAACAAGTTTAAAAGATAAGATGATTAATTACGAAATAGATTTCGAGTATAGTTATGACTTAAAAAATAATGTAGTATGATAAATGTAGGGTTATTTATAAAAAAAGATGAAGTTTTTGATGGTGGTATTAATGAAGAAAGTATTAATACTAAAATTTTAGATACTACAAAAACTTGGGTAACTAATCAATGGAAAGATTATACTATTCGAATTATTGAAGGTACTGGACAAGGTTATTATTTTAAATGTACGAATAGCGGAAGCAGTAATTTAAATTTCGATGCGTTAACATTTAATTTAGATACCACTTCCGTATATGAAATTTACACACAAACAAGTAACCGTGTTGAATTATTCCACGATGAAAAAATAAGCATTACAAGTTCAATCCAAAACTCAAATGATATCGGTAAATTATTTACTGATTACTCGCAAAGTTTCACTATTCCTGCATCAAAACATAACAATGCTATTTTCTCACATTGGTATGAAAGTGATGTAGACAATGGTTACGACCACCGTAAAAGATATGATGCTTATATTGAATTAGATACGATGACTTTTAAAGTTGGGAATGTGCAACTTGAAAAAGCTAATAAGAAAAACGGATATATCGAAAGTTATAGCGTTACTTTTTACGGAAATTTAACACAATTAAAAGATAAATTTAAAGATATAAAACTAAGAGACTTAGTAAGCTCAAATGGTGTAAATTGGTGGAGCATTTTAAACCATAATTATAGCTCAAGTGAAGTTATAGATAGGATAACATCAAATGTAAATAATAATCAAGTGTGCTATCCTTTAATTGGCTCACAAAAGAAGTACTACTATAAAAATGGAATTGCAAATCAAGATATTACATTAGATAGTTCGCCTATTATATGGAATGAATTGTTTCCTGCTGTACCGATGTCGTTAGCTTTAGGATTTGTAGAACAATGTTTTGGGTTAAAATTTATAGGTACATTTTTTAGCCTTGACCAATGGACAAAATTATATTTGTATTTGAAAAATGCGGAGGTATTCAAACCATCAACACCTCCAAGTGTAATGACTTATGATGTAGATGATTATGGTAATTTTACACAATTAAATTTAAGTACAGGAATTGTAACTTTAGATTATTCCGTGCCTAATAATTATAGACATATTACGATGGATGTATATGTCAATCCAATTGGATATGAAACGATACCATATACAGTTACAGTTTATCGAAATAATGTAGAAATTAGAAGTTTTAATGGACTTGGAAGTGGTGGTTTTCAATTAGACGATATTAACGTGGTTGATTATAATAGTACTATTCAGAAATATTATTGTACAATTTCAGCTACTTCTTATTTTGAATATTTAAGTGCCTTAGAAATGCAAATTGCTACAACTTCATTTGGAGAAATAAATTATCGAGCACACGCAAATTTAAAAACAATTACGTCAACACTTCACATACAAAATTATGTGCCTGATATAAAAATAAGTGATTTTGTTACAGGAATTATAAAAGCGTTTAATTTAATAGTAATTCCTACCGATATTGACACTTTTGAATTTATACCATTAGAGCAGTATTATAACAGCGGTAAAATTACTGATATTACTAAATATTGTAATTCAAATGATGCTGATATTGAACGACCAAAGCTTTATAAGTCTATAAATTTCCAATATGAAAAGAGTACAAACATACTTAATAATGCTTATTTTGGATTGTATGGTAAAGAATATGGAGACCTTATTTATAGTGCCTTAAACTCAAATGAAAGTAGTAACTACGATATAAAACTACCATTTGAGAATGTATTATTTGAGCGAACAGTTGACGAGAACTTTGAAACAGCGAGTATAATTGACAAAGATTTAAAACCATATACTCCAAAACCTATGTTAATTTATTTAAATGATTTACAATTAGTTGACGGTTCAAATCCAATAAAAATTACAACTGAAACAAGCATCAATGCGTTTTCTTTTTACAATAGATTTTCAAATGAATATAATTCTTTACCTACTGATACAAGTTTGTCGGCTTTAATGACTATGAATTTTAATAACGAGCAGTCACCTTGGTATAATGTAATAGCACCTAAAGGATTGTATTATAGACACTATTCAAATTACATAAATAATATTTATAATATTAAATCAAGAAATATAAAAATTAAGGCGATTTTGCCACCTAGTTTATTATCAAAAGAGTATGGAATTTTATTGAATGACAGATTAATAATTAGCGGTAAAAGGTATCTTATAAATTCATTTACAACCGATTTAACAACTGGAGAAACAAATTTCGATTTATTAACTGATTACAGAAATATAGATGCACGTTCTACAGTAGGTTATAGGTTTGCAAATTATAGCCAAGTTCAAACTGATAAAACAGCACAAACTATTAAAGTTATAATTTATAAAAATGATTATGATAGTTTTGGAATAAAAGGAGCAGAAAACTATTTAGATTATACAACGAGCATAAATAACGATACAGATTTAGAATTGATAGTTAATATTCCATATAATAGTGGAGCTGATAGAACCGACAAAATAGGAATTGAATATATAAGAAATGGAATTATAGAAGTAATGGAATACATAACTTTTTTACAAACAGCAATATGATACAGCACATAATGGAAATGCTAAAATTAGCAGAGAAATACGATGATAACGAAATAATTTCAATAGCAAAAGGGAAATTTGAATATCCTAAATCTAACTATCAACTTTTTAAAAAAATGTTAAAATTAAAATTTAAAAATACATAAAATGGCAATTGAAAAAGTAATAAATATAGAAGTTAAAAGCAATATTGAAAATGCTAATAATGGAATTAATAAACTTAAATCAGGTTTAAAAGAAACTACAAAAGAATCAACTGCATTAGGAGAAACAATGCAAGGTTCTAAGCAATCCGAATTTATCAATCAATTAGGCGATGGAGTAAGTAAACTTAATCCCGCTTTTGGTAGTGCTGTAAAAGGTGCAAATGGATTGATTTTGAAAATGTGGGAAATGGTAGCAAATCCAGTTGGTGCAATACTTGCTGGTATAGTTGTTACTGCTAAATTTTTATACGAAGCTTTTCAAAGTTCAGTGGCTGGTGGAAAAGAATTGAAAACAATATTTGCGGGAATTGAAGCAGTTGGAACACAAGTAAAAGATGCAATTTTTGGACTTGGACGAGCTTTAATCGACGTAACTACAGCAGCTTATAAATTCATTACTTTGGATTTTGCTGGAGCAGCTGACGATATGAAAAAAGCAAATAACGAAGCTTCAAATTCATATAAACAATTAGGAAATGCAGTTGACGGAACTACTTATAAAATAGTTAAAAATTTAGAAACACAACAGCAAGTAAATGACAAAGCTCGTAAAATGCAAGCGGTTGTACAATCTGAAACTAATAAATTATTAGTACAATCACGTGAAATTTTAACAGATGAAACCGCAAGCATTAAAGATAAAAAAAAGGCATTAGATGAAGTTACAAAAGCTGAAATTGCATCAAGTAAAGAAAAAGAAAGAATTGCTTTAAAAGATTTGCAAATTGCAAAAGTAAGAGCTAAAGCAATGGGTGGGGAGGAAGAAAAAAAGGCAAAAGCTGAATTAAGAGAATTAGAAATTGCATATAATGAAGCGCAAACTGAAAACGCAATGACTGGAATAAAACTTAATAAGCAAAGAAAAATGTTATTAAGACAAGAAACAGCAGATGCAAAAGAAGCTTCCGATGCTCAAAAAGAAATATTAAAATCAAAAACAGAAGCTGAAAAAGAAGCGTTAAAAGTAAAAACTCAAAAGCAAAAAGAAAGTTTTGATTTAGAAAAAGCAAGCGTAGATGAACAATTGAAAAACAATAAAATATCTATTGATGAAAAACGAAATATTGTTTTAAATGATAATAAATTATTAAAAAAAGATAGGGAAAAGTTTTTAATTGATTTGCAAAATCAGGAAATACAATTAGAGGATGCCCATAATAAAGCAATAGCAGATTTAAATAAAAGATACGATGACGAAAAGGCTAATCGTTTAGCAGATACAGCAGTTAAAAAAGAAGAATTAGCATATCAAAAAAGCGTTACTGAAATTGAAAATTTAGCAAATACAGAACTTGAAAAACAAACTTTAATTGAAAAATTAAATGGAGAGCATAAAGAAAGAATGCAAATTGCAAATAAAGCAGATGCAAAAACACAAGCAGATATTGAGCAAGCTAAATTTGATTTAAAAATAAATCTTTGGAATCAAACAGCTAGCGCATTAGGTGGATTAAGTGCTTTATTTAAAAAGGGAACAGCAGCTGCAAAAGTAGCAGCATTAGCAGAAATAGCAATTGGTTCCGCTACAGGTTTAATAAATGGTTTAGATATAGCACAAAAATCCGCAAAAGGAACGGGACCAGCAGCAGCCTTTGCATTTCCTTTATTTTATGCAACACAAGTAGCGGCAGTTTTTGGAGCAGTTGGAAGAGCTAAATCCATTTTAGGAAGTGGAGAAAGTGATGGAGGTTCGGCACCAAGTGGAGGAGGTACAGCAGGAGCAGCACCAACAGCACCTCAATTCAACGTAGTCGGTGCAAGTGGCACAAACCAAATAGCTCAAGCAATAGGAGGGCAACAACAGCAACCAATACAAGCTTATGTAGTTGCAGGAGCAGTTACAACGGGGCAAAGTTTAAATAGAAATATTATTGCTAATGCTTCGATGGGGTAAAGTTTATAACAACTAATTTAATAAACGTTTAACAATTATGGAAACTTATACAGTGCTTTTTAACGAACAAGACAATCAGGGGGTTTACGCTATTTCATTAGTAAACAACCCCGCTATTGGCGTTAATTTCATTACACTATCAAATCAAAAGGAGCTTAAATTAGCTACTGTAAATGAAGAGCAACGTATTTTAATGGGTGCTATTTTAATTCCTGAACAGCCTATTTATAGAAACCAAGACGGAAAAGAATTTAATATAGTTTTCCCAAAAGAAACAATAAAACAAGTTCAACAAAATTTTGCTTTAAAAGGCTATCAAAATAATTCAACACTTGAGCATAGTGGCGAACAAATTGAAAATGTAACATTTGTTGAAAGTTGGATAAAAGAGGATGAAGTACACGATAAATCAGTACACTATGGTTTCAATGAACCCGTAGGTAGTTGGTTCGGATTAATGAAAATAAATAACGATGTTATTTGGAATGAATATGTTAAAACAGGAAAAGTAAAAGGCTTTAGTATTGATGGAGTCTTTGATATGCAGAAAATTAATTTAAACAATGAAACTATGAATTTAGAAACAATCGTAAATGCGATTAAGGAAGGGTTTGCTTCGGTAAAATTATCGGAACAAGTAGCAACTATTGAACTTGCTACAATGAAGTTAAAAGACGGAATTACAGTCTTAGAAGCCGAAAGCTTTGAAGTTGGAAAACCAGTCTTTATAGTAGCTGAAAATGGCGATAAAACACCATTAGAAGCAGGAGACTATGATTTAGAATACGGAACAGTTTTAACAGTAGATGACTTAGGAGTTATTGTTGAAATTGCAACGGCTAAAGAAGAAGTTATTGAAGAAGCACCTATGGCAATGACAAACGCTGACCAATTTGCTGAATTAGTAAAATCAATTGTAACTTCTATGTCGGTCGAGGTTGCTAAACAAATTGAAACAGTAAGAACTGAATTATCGGCTAAAATTGCAGAAATAAAAAACGTTGAGGTAAAAGCTTCGACAAAATCAAAGCCGAATACTTTTGTCGAAAAAAGTTATTCAGAAATGACAAATTTAGAAAAATTAAAATTTAACAGAAACAATTAAACAAAAAAACAATGGCAGTATCATTTACAGGTGTCAAAACGGCACAATCAGAGTACCCAGAAATTATCCAAGAAATCTATGCAGATTCGCCAACTTTTAGAGGCGAAACAATCGAACTTGTTGAGGGGCACAAATCAGGAATGGACATTTATGAAAGTTCAGCAGATGTTACATTTTCAGCAGCTAATTATGGTCCAGTAACAGCGGATAATGTATCGTTAAAATCACAAAAATCAACAGTAAACCTTAAGACTTTCAATGTTGAAGGAATTATTGACGAAAGTTCTTTGATGGGTACACGTTTTCAAAAATCAATGAAAGCAGGAGCTTTTGAAGTTGTTTCTGATGAATATGACCAAAAGGTATTAATTCAAGTACAACCAGCAACAAGTGCAAAATTAGAAAGCGGAGTTTGGAATGGCGCAACTACAGCTACTAAAGCATTGATTGCAGGTTTAACCCCAGGAGCAGGACAAGGTTCAATTAGTGCAGGTGCTCAAACTTTAGTTGCAGCAATGCCAACTACTTTGTTTGATTCAGTACCAGCTACAATGTTGTACAATGATTCACAATCAAAAGCAACCCCTGGAGCAGGTTTAGGAGACTACAAAAAAGTATTGACAATTGCAGCGGTAACAAGTGCTACAATCGTTGCAGAATATGTAAAAATATACAATGTAATTCCTGATGAAGTTTTAGTATTAACAGGAGATGATGCACCCGTAATTTTTGCACCAAAAGGAGACTATAAATTAATCAAAGCAGCAAACAGAGTACAAGGTGCAGCGTTGCAAGAAAACTTCGTAGGAAGTTCATTTAATGATATGTATTTTAACGATGTGAAAATTGTATTTGTTGACTTAGTAGGTTTCAGAATTGCAGCACAAAAATTCAACTTAAAATTAGTTATGGATTTATTGTCAGATAGTTCACAATTGATTATCGAAAAAGAAGCTAATGCATCTACAAGACGTATCATTAAAATTATCAACACAATGACTACTTGGGTTGTTAAACAAAAATTTAACGTTTTATATGCAGGATAATATTAATCAAAACCGCTTATTAATTTAGGCGGTTTTTAATAAAAAAATAAAAAATGTGTTTAATAGCAAAGGGGAAATTACTTGGTTGTAAAGACCAACGAGGGGGAATTAAGAATATATATTTTGCAAACTATCAAGACTATTCTTTTGTAATTGCTGCACACGCTGTTACAAGTTTAGGTTCTTTGGATGAAGTTTTTAAATATGAAGTTAAGGCAACTACAAATGCTTTGACTGAAACAGGAACAAGTAACGAAAATGGTACTTTTTTAAATGCACAATCTTTAGCAGTTACTTTGCCAAAATTGGGTACGGATTTACAGGCACAAGTGCAATTGATTTGTATGGGTCGCCCTTATGTGTTTATTGAAGACTATAATGGAAACGTTTTATTAGTTGGAGCAACGAACGGAACAATGGCAAACTGTACTAAAGCATCAGGTGGTGCAGGTGGTGATTTAAGCGGTTATACACTAACAATTACAGCGGAAGAGGGTAATTTGTCACCGTTCTTAGATACTACTGCTAAAACAGCGTTACAAGCGTTGGTTTCAGAAGTTGTAGTTTCTTAAATTACAATAGATTAAAATTAAAAAGCTACTTCGGTGGCTTTTTTTTGTTACAATAATTAAGTAAAACGTTAACAATTATGAACATATTTAATTTAACAACACCGTACAAGCTAAATTGCATACCAAGAGCGTATAATGATGGCGTTATTATATTGCTTTTAAGGGACGAATTAAAGGATTTAACGCACACAATTAGCGTAGATAGTATATACTACCAAAACAGCGTTTTAATGCTTGAATTTAGCGATATAACACTAAAAGAGGGGCAATCATTTGAGGTAATAATCAATGAAAACGACCAATTAATATACCGTGGTAAAGCATACGCAACAGCTCAAACAGATTTTGAGAATTTTGAATTAAATAAAGGGGTTTTAAAAGCCTAAAAAATATGGAAACAACAATAGAAAATATAAATAAATTACAGGTTTTAAGCCTATCGAACTATATTCGCCCTGAAATTAAAGAGGTTCAGGGTAAAAAATGGGTATTAAATGGCGATAAAAATTCATTTTATAAGACTATTATAGATGCATATAATGGTTCGCCTACAAATTCTGCTATTATAGATAGTTATTCGCAGTTTATTTATGGTAAAGGTTTAACTTCAAATGATAAAACTACACAACCAGAACAATTTGCGTTAATTTATACCTTAATAACTAAAAAAGACTTAAGAAAAATTTGCAAGGATTTTGAAATGTTTGGGGAAGCTTCAATTGAAGTAAATTACAAAAATAATAAAATACAAAAGTGTTTTCACGTAGCCAAACAAAAGATTGCACCAGAAGTAGCTAATGAAGATGGAGATATTGAAGCATATTATTATTCTTATGATTTTTCAAACGTACAAAAATATAAACCTACTAGATTTAATGCTTTTGGTTTTGGAGTTGGTGGTGGAGAACGTCAAGAAATTTATATAATTTCAGATTATCAGGTCGGACAATTTTACTATAAAAATCCTTCTTATGTTTCGGGTTTACCATTTGCACAAATGGAAAATGAACTTTCAAATTACTTTATAAATCATATCCAAAATGGTTTGTCTTTTGGGCATATAATTAATATGAATAGCGGGGTTCAACAGTCGGAAGAAACAATAATGGAAAACACCCGACAAATTCGTGATAAACTTACAGGATCAAGTAATGCGGGAAAATTCTTTTTAAATTGGAATGATAATAAAGATAGTGAAATTACAATTAGTGCTTTGGAGGTTTCGGATGCACATCAACAGTATTCTTATTTATGTGATGAGTCAAGACAACAACTATGTACGTCTCATAAACTTACTTCGCCAATGTTAGTTGGAATAAAAGATAAATCAGGTTTTAGTTCAAATGCTGATGAAATTAAAGTTGGATTTGAAGAACTAATGATAAATGTTATTAAACCAAAACAAGAAATTATTTTAGATGGATTAATGGAAATTTTTGCAGTAAATTCAATTAGTTTGGATTTGCAGTTTGAAAGTTTAAGAAGTGAAGAACCTATTGCACAAATTCTAACAGTCGCACCTATTACACAATTATCAATAGATGATTTATTGGAAGAAATAGATTTAAACGAATGGGAATTGATAAGTTCAGAACCCGTAAATTATGATACTGAAACCGAGCTAGATGCTGAAATTGAACGATTAAATAAATCGAGTGTTAGTTTAATGAAAGTAGCTTTAGAAAGTGTTTCAACAGGTATAGCAAGAACTAAAAGTGTTTCTAGACAGGATACTAAATTATATATAACACGTTATAGATATGGTGGCAATGCAAATCCTGAAAGAGACTTTTGTAAAAAAATGATTTCTGCTAATAAATTATATCGTAAAGAGGATATTGAATTGATGAGTAAAAATAATGTAAATCCTGGTTTTGGAATGTCGCCAACCCCAAATAAACCGTATGATATATTTTTATGGAAAGGGGGAGGTAAACTTTCTGACGATTTTTCCTCAGGAACTTGTCGCCATTTTTGGTTACGAGAAATGTATAGAAAAGTAGGAAATACAGGAAATACAACAGCACAACCATCAACACCAGCAGATGTAAGAAAAGCAGGAGAAATAGCACCTACTAATGATAACAGAGCTTATAAAGCTCCACACGATATGTAATTATGGAAACAATACCTTTATTAAGAGAAAATGATTTAACGAAAAATTCGTTATTAGGTGGGAATATTGATATTGACCTTTATATTCCTTGTATAAAAGATGCTCAAATTATTAGACTTGAAGAAATTTTAGGAGAAACATTATATGACAAAATTTGTTTAGACTTTGAAAACGACGATTTAAGCGGTTTATATTTGACTTTGCACGAAAAGTATATAGTACCTTTTTTAGTTGCAGCAGCATCAGTAGAATACCTTTTAATAGGCGCTTATAAAGTTAGTAACAACGGAATATATAAATCACAGCCAGAAAATTCAGTTGCAATTGAAAAAACCGAAGTAGATTATTTAGTAAATAATATGCGTTTAAAAAGCGAAATGTATCAGGATAGAATGACACGTTGGTTATATTTGCATCAATTGCCTGAATGGCAACCAAATGCTACAAACGTAGTCAATCCTTTAGCGAGTCATCTTATGTTTGGAAAATGGTTTATTGGTGCAGATAAAATTTAAAGATTATGAGAAAAACAGATAAAAGAACAATTGAAAATATAAAAAAACTAAAACAATTTATAAAAGATGAAAACATTAAATTTAACAGCCAAACGAGGAGACACATTTTGGGCAGTTCAGTTTCAAATAGTAATCAATAGTTTACCGTTAGATTTAACGGATGCAATTATTAAAATGCAAGTTCGCAAAGATGCGGGAACACCTATTATTTTCGAGCCTACAATCACTATTACAAATGCTTCAACAGGTAGTTGTGAAATTGACGAACAAATTTTCAATGTTTGTGCGGGAGTTTATAAATATGATATTGAATTTCAATTACCAAGTGGCGAGGTTAAATCAGATTGGATTTATGGAATTTTTGAAATTACTAATGATATAACACGATAATTATGAGTGATATAATAGACGTAAATGTAAGTCAAACAGTTGAAGAGGTTACTATAATTGCAACCCCTACAAACTATATTGTAAATATTAATAAAATAGAAGCTGGAAGCGCAGTTACTTCGGTAAATGGATTGACAGGCGATGTTTTATTAACTATTCCATCAATTAGTGGATTAGCAAGTACTACTTATGTAGATAGTCAAGATGCTTTAAAAGTTGATAAAATTACAGGATATTCATTGACTAAAAACGATTTGACAAATGCTTTAAAAACTGCTTATGATAGTGTTGTTACTTGGGTTTTAACAAATGGAACTGCTTTAATTTCGCATTTAACAAATTATTTAAACCCGCATAATGTAACTGCTTCACAAGTTGGAGCCTATACAACTACTCAGGTAGATAATTTACTTGTAAATACAAATGTTGACGCAGTTGATAAAATTTCAGTAAAATTAGGAGTTGCAATAAATAAAGGTCAAGCCGTTTATGTGAGTAATGCAACAGGCACTAATATGATTGTTTCAAAGGCTTCAAATAGTGCTGAATCCACAAGTAGCAAAACGCTTGGTTTACTTGAAACTTCTGGAGCTATTAATGATTTTTCAAAAGTTATAACACTTGGATTATTTTCAAATTTAGATACTTCAACAGCTACAATTGGCGACCCCGTTTGGCTTGGAACTAATGGGAATATTATTTTTGGATTAGCTAATAAACCTGTTGCACCAGCACATTTAGTTTCAATTGGAATAGTAACGAGAGTAAGTGCAACTGTTGGGGAAATATTTGTAAAAGTTCAAAATGGCTTTGAGATTGATGAGCTACACGATTTACTTATAACTTCAAAATCAAACGAAGATTTTTTGCAGTATGAAAGTTCAACTTCACTTTGGAAAAATATTCAAATTACAGCTTCTTGGTTACGTTCTAAATTGGGAATTACAACTTTATCAGGAAGTAATACAGGCGACCAAGATTTAACAAGTTTAGCTTTAAAAAGTATGAGTGCTTACTCAATTCGAGTTAATAATACTAATGCTACCACAAATGCTACTGAAACTAATTTTAGACAAATAGGTAAAACCGCATATACGGGAACAATTACTTGGACTGGAGTAACTGCACCAAGTGGTTCAATAAATCACTCTTATAATTTTGTTCAAATTGGTAATTTAGTTACAGGAAATTTAATTTTAGTTTATGGAGTTGCTGGAACTTCAAATACTGCTGTTTCATTAACTTTCCCAACTGATTTACCAACACCAATTAAGCCTGATGGTTTAACTTCGGCTTCTAATGGTTTATATCCAATTTTAGGCAAATTTGAAAGTTCTGAAATATTATTTGCTACAGGTGGAGTTGATGCTTATATACGTTCAAATTTAGCAAATACAGGGTTTGAATTTGCAATTACACAAGTAGCAATAGGAGCAAAATTAGTAAGAATTTCATTTCAATATTTCACATCATAATATGGAGCATATAATACAAATATCAGAAGACTATATCGTAGTAATAAAAAATTCAGAACAAGCATTAATTGACTATCCTGAATTTTTTAAAAAAGTAAATCAAGAAATACCAAATAATGCACAATTTTTAATTTATAATAATGATAAATAGAAACCACATTTTACCGTTTATTTTGGTAGTACTTGGAGTACTTGACCAATCGACAGACTTATTTTCAGACCTTTTAATCCAATTAAATGCACCTTTGTATGTTGGTACTGCTTTTAAGATTTTAGTTATTATTTTAGGAGCTGTTAAACTTTATTTTACAACACCGCCAAGAAAATGAAACAGACAATTATAGATTTGAAATTAAGCCTACTAACGACTACTTATTTTGCTTTAACTTTTGCAAATACAGATTTTATTATGAAATTAGTAGTATTTTTGTTAACTGTCGGATATACTATTCGGCGGTGGTATTTATTGGAAAAAAATAAAAAAGAATAATTATGAAATTATTATTAAAAAGATTACACAAAACAGAATTATCAACTATTGGAGAATTATTTGTTGATGGAAAATTTGAATGCTATACTTTGGAGGACAAAGAGCGTGAAATTAAAATTAAAGGCGAAACAGCTATTCCAAAAGGTACTTATAACGTATCTATTACTCAAAGCAATCGATTTAAGCGACTATTACCACTTTTAGCTAATGTTCCTAACTTTGATGGAGTTCGTATCCACAGCGGTAATTCTAATCACGATACCGAGGGTTGTATATTAGTTGGAACTACACGTTCAAATGATTTTATTGGAAATAGTAGAATAGCTTTTGACAAATTATTTAAAAAAATGCAAGTAGCAAAAGAAATAACCTTAACAATTGAATAAAATGAGTGAAATTTCAACACAAATAGGAGTGGATGTTTTAGGATTTCCAATTTATAGAGTTTTAATACCCAAAAATGTCATAAAGGCACAATCAAAATTTAATAAAACTAACAAAAAGTTTGAAAATGAAACAATTTATCAAATTTCAACCGTAAAACAACGATAAAATGGAAAAATTAGAAGTAGAAAACTTATTAGATGCAGGAGCAAAAGCTTATACGGACAGCCCAAGTAAAACAAATGCGGGTTTTATCTTAAGATTATTTTGTAATATTTTTAAACCGAGTACAATTATTAAAATGTTTGCTCACAAACTGACTAAATAAAAGCAACTTGACTGAATGTTTTTTTAACCTACAATTTATTTGTGGGTTTTTTTTTGCTTTAAAGTATTGTTTATCTAAATATTAGTTATATATTTGTAAAATCAATTTGACTAGACACTTATTGATTTAAGAGGTCAAATTGTAAAAGCAAAATACACCCTTAGCAAAGTAGTCTAGTCCTTTGTTAAGGGTTTTTTGTTTCCTAAAAACAATCGTAATAAGAAATTAAGGGGAAAACTTCAACAATTTGGCTTATTATTAAAGTACTAAAATGGGTTCAATGGTACAACTGTAAACGAAACTACGACGGGCTAACTAAGTAAATTTCAAACAGAGGAAAAAGGTATAAAATGAAAAATATTTATATCTGGATTAACGAGAAATCAGTTTTTCCCTTAGGCTTCCTCTGTTTACTCACCAACTTTAAACTTCAAAGTAATATAATAATTAAATAAATAAGTATATAATAATTAATATATAATAGTATATGAAAAATAATAAATTAGAATTAAATTTAATAATTGAAATATTATATAAATTGAGTAAAGATGAATTTTACTTTAAAAGCTATGCAAAAGATATTTTGAAAAGTTATATAAAACAAGAAGTTAAAAAGTTAAATAAATGTTAAAGATTAATTAAGTACTATTATATTAATAAAGTAGTTGTATATTTGTTGAAATTAAAACACTAAAAATTATGAAAGTATTTGACAAGGTTAAACACATAAATACAGGAGACTATATTTATACTATTAAAAAAATAAATGATACCGTTGCTGTTTTAGAAAAGCCAAAAGAATTGTGGACAATTATTAGCCCAAGATTAACAATAAAAGAATCAGTTTGTAGAATAGAAAATTTAATAAAAATATAAATTATGAAAATTAGCGAGTTACCGAAAGAGATTAGAGAAAAAGCGTTGGAGATTAGAGAAAAAGAAACTGAACGTTATAATCGAGAATCTGATGATTTAATGATAGCATTTTGTTGGGAATCTACAAAAGAGGGTTATAATTACTGGAATGATTTAGACGACCAAGAGCCACCAAAAGAGCTAAAAGATACAATAGTTGAAAGTATTATAAATCAATTTAAACAACGTTCTGAAATAGGAATAAAAAAGTACGGTGTAACTTTAGATAGAAATGATTTAAGCACGTTAGAATGGCTACAACACGCACAGGAAGAAGCAATGGATTTAATATTATATTTAGAAAAACTAAAAAATGAATTATAGAGTTCAAGAATATCATAAATTATTTTATGTTCAAGTAGAGCAAAAAGAAGTAATAACAAGTGGTTATTTATGGTGGAGAAAATCTGAAATAATACCTAAATGGACAAGAGTTGATAATCGTGGAATTGGTTTATTTTCAATGCGTTATTTGTCAAATTTAGATAGAGTTCTTTATGGATTTAAAACACTTGAAGAAGCACAAGAGCAAATAAAAATATTCAAATCAGAACCAAAATATTACTATTAAATGAAATTAAATAAACACATTAAAGAAATTATTATTAATGATACAGAAGAACTATTACTACTTTATTCAAAGCGTAAAAAGCTATATTTAAAAGGTGGTAATGATGAGAAATTAAACGATAAAATTCGTGAGTTCCAAAAGAGTACTAATTATAAAATTAAAGAGCAATGAATCCTTACGAAATAATATTAAAAGAAGTAGCAACTGGACTTTTAGAAGTTGCAGAAATTAAACCTAACTTTTCAAATGATGCTTTATTAGATGCTACTTTAATTTTTCAGACTATATTTATGGACAAGTTTTACGACAAATATAAAAACTATACTTTAGAAACTCAAGAACATTTTGCAATAAAAGCTGGAGAAAGATTAAGAGAATTAATTATAGATTTTACAGGATTAGATACGCACGAACTAACTAAAAACTATGGAAAATGAAAATTACAGTAACTAAAATAATAATAGAATTAGAAAAAAATCACGGATGGAATTTAATTGATAATAAAAGAGAAATATTACTAATAAAAGATGTACGAACTATAATTGATAATGAGTTATTAAAGCATAAAAACATAACTATAAAGAAATGAGCAAAAAGAAAAATATCGAAATGACAAAACTATACTGCCTTAGTCAACTACTATTAGAATGCTTAGACGAACTTAAACCTACAACAGCTAATATGGTTAAATATAAGACTGATTTAACGGCTCTTTGTGAAGAATTGAATAATGTTACTGCTAATAGTGAAACAGTGATTAAAAGTACTTATTTTAGTTCTATTTCAAATAAAGTAAACACGATTTTAAGGAAACAATTTGAAGAAAATATGTAATGGAAAAATATAAAATATTAAACTTATACGCTTGTCTTGGTGGGAATAGATATAAATGGGACGAAATAGCAAATATAGAAGTTACAGCAGTTGAACTTGACCCCGAAGCAGCGAGATTATATCAGGAACGTTTCCCAAATGATACAGTAATAGTTGCAGATGCGCATCAATATTTATTAGACCACTTTAAAGAGTTTGATTTTATTTGGAGTTCGCCACCTTGTCCGAGTCATACCCGATTAAATATTAGTCAAAAAAATAGGGAATGTTGGAAACCTAAATATCCATCAATGCTTTTATATGAAGAAATATTATTTTTACAAAATTTTTATAACGGAAAATATTGTATTGAAAATGTAATTCCATATTACGAACCATTAATACAGGCACAAAAAAGAGGTAGGCACTTATACTGGACAAATTTCACTTTGCCAAACGATTTAAAAGAGCGAAAAACAATTGGAATAGGTACGGCAAAAGAAGAAGTTAATAAACTTTGCGAATTTCACGATTATGATTTTAGAAAATATAAAGGAAAACAATCGGTTACTAAAATGGCACGTAATTTAGTAGATTATGAAGCTGGTAAAACTATTTTAGAAACTGCTTTAGGAATTATAGTTAAATCAAATACTAAACAAACTGAATTATTTTAATATGAAAGAAAAAAAATGTAAAGTTTGTCAAGAAAAATTTATTCCTAAACAATTTGCCCAGTGCATTTGTTCAATTCCTTGTGCAATTATACACGCTAAAAACTTAAAAGCCCAAAAAGAGCAAAGAGAATGGAGGGTGGAGAAAGCAGTTTTAAAAGAGAAATTAAAGACTTTGGGACAATATGAAGCAGAAGCTAAAACATCGTTTCAAAAGTGGATTAGAATGCGTGATGCTTCGCTTCCTTGCATTAGTTGTGGTAATTCAAATACAAAAGATTGGGCTGGTGGTCATTTTTATTCTGCTGGAATGTATAGTGGATTAATGTTTGACGAAAGAAATGTACATAAACAATGTAATACGCACTGTAATAAATACCTTGCTGGTAATCTATTAGAATATAGAAAAGGATTGATTAAACGGTACGGTAATGCGTTTGTGGATGAATTAGACAGCATAAGCGACAGCAAAAGAAATTATAAATA
>Ga0075464_10000325_pt1 | contig 20620 bp, 26 predicted proteins | sample DEB19_08_DNA_5_FD_75068 | JGI IMG/M metagenome (GOLD analysis project Ga0075464, IMG submission 75068) | Aqueous microbial communities from the Delaware River and Bay under freshwater to marine salinity gradient to study organic matter... | ecosystem: Environmental > Aquatic > Marine > Coastal ...
ATAGAGTAAGATGGTGCGGTTGAACGCCGTATATACACGAAACCGAGATATCCATTTCCCAGTGTGCGCGGGGTTCCGATGCCGGGAAAATCTACCGATGCATTGGCCGCAAGCACGTTTGCGACGCGGGTAGTGTAAATGTTATCGTTGAAGCCTTGCCAGCTACTTGACCCTGCACTGGAGTTTTTCCAGATCAGCGACGCCCCTGGAGTGCCCTCTGTGGCGGTGGCATAGCCGGTCGGACTGCCGCCGCGTTGAGCCTGGACATCCAGGGAAAGCGCGGTGGTGGGGACGCCTGACGGGCGGAGCACCATCCGGCCCTCATTGGCATCGTCGGGCGTGGCGATGCCTGGAATCAGCCCGTATTCGGTCGAGGCTGAAATAATCTTGTCTCCGGCCTGGAGGAAGGACGGGACCAGGAAGGCGCCTCTGGGGGTATTAGGGCTCATGCGGGGGCCATCCTACCACGGAAACCGCTATCCAGTGTGGTCCGAGCACGCTCAGTCCGGAATCGGCTGCTGATTGGGCCATCTGTGAGGGTGTCGATTCTGGTGATTTCGTTGCTTTCTACGCGGCCAACCTTCATCCGCACACTGACCGCAGGGGACGCGCCCCCATTGATTGCGGCCACACCCTGCTCCCCGAGGCGACGGGTTGCCTGAGAATTGAGCACGCCGCCGATCTCGGAGCGGAGGATCCGCAATTCGTCGGGGTAGTCCACCCCGCCGCCCTGGTGGCGCACGAGGACGCGGCCCTGATGCGCGCTCTCCACGGCGGCGATCTGGAGCCCGGTCTGGACGGTGGTGAATGCCATCGCGGGGATCATGGCGGGCCAGCCAAGCTCCATGTCCTTCCCGATTGCGATCGCGCCAGAAATCAGAAGTTGTGCAACCGCAAGGTCCTTATGTGCCTGCTTCTGCTTGGCGTTGGAGTTGCCAATCAGCCCATCAATCATCCCGAGCGTATCGCCGATCTGACCAACGTATCCATAAGCCATTTCACGCTTTTTGCGTGCCGCATCCTGCTCTTTCTTCACGTCATCCTGACGCTGTTTGTCCAGCTTTTGATAGGCAGTGCCGTAGATCGTTTCGAGTTGGCGTTCGTAGTCTGCGGTGATTTCAAGTTTCTGCTGATTCGCGTCACGCTCCGAAAGCACGCCGGATGCCTGAAGAATCCGCAGGTCGTTGATGCGTTGCTCCCATTGCTTCTTAGCTTTGAGCACCCCTTCGGCACCCAGATAGGTGATCGCGTCAAGGTTGGCCTGCATGATCGCGTGTGACTGCGCACCATATTCCGCCATCGCCGCCTGCTGTGCCTGCAATACTTCCGCGTTGATCTTGGCGATTTCGGCTGGATTCTTTGCGGCTTTGAGCAGGACTTCGGATTGACGCTCAATCAGCGTGATTTCGGCGTCATAGGCGTTCTTGGCTTCGGTGGCCGTCTTTGCGCCTTCTTTGAGGCCCCAATCCAGTTGGTTGGCGCTTCTGGTAGCTTTGGCCTGCACCTCGTCAAGCTTTTCGTAGGCCGCCGCCATTTCTTTGAGGCGTTGTTCCTCATCATGCAGCGCCGACGTGTGGGATTTGCGTTCTTTCGTCTGGCGTTCTTTCCCCTCACGCTCCTTCTGCTCGGCCGCCGCCAACTCGAAGTGCCGATCCTTATTCTCCTGCAACGCGTCGGCGGCCACCTTCATGGACTGATTTGCACCGTCGATCTTCTGCTGATAGTCGGCGGTATCATTGGTCAATCCACGAATGGCCATTCCGAGCGGTGTCCACGCAGGCACCCAGGATTCGGCAGAGTCCACCATCTGCGTCGTAATGCTCGCCTGTGCCGCCTGGAGTTCCGCAAGCTGCTTCTTCGTCTCCTCCACGGCTGCATTGTACTGCCCAAACGCCCCGATAATGGCACGCTCGTACCCCGCCATCTCTTTTGTGAGGACGCCGGTTTTTTCGGCGAGGTCGATTTCGGTATCGCGGGTGTCTTCAAGCAGTGGGTTGAGGCGTTCGTATGCGGCCGATTGTGCCGACACAACCTCGTTATTGATTGTCTGCTGCTCGTTGAGTGAGGCGTAGACCCCATAAAGCGCCGTCGCCGCAATGGCCACCTCCCCAAGCCCGACTACCACGAATCCGACTGGGCCCATCAGGGAGGTGAGCGCGCTTCCCAGGGTCGCCGCCGCGCCACCGCCCATCTCGAAGGCATCGGCCACCTGTGGGCCCTGCTGAGCCAGGATTTGCATGGGGTTCTGGCCTGACGCGAGACCGGCGGCCATGTCTTTGAGTTGGTGGAAGAGGTTCATGGCGCCAGCGTTGGCGCGGTTATACCCGCCCGCTGCTGCATCGCCGCCTTTCGCCTGTTGCGCAAGTGACTGTGCGAGGCGTTGCTGTTCTGCCTCCAAAGCCTTCTCTGCAAGCACCGTATTTCCAGCATCTTCGCCAAGCTTTTTGATTCGCGCTGAGGTTGCCTCGAAATCCGCAGCCGCTTTCTGGCCGGGGGTGATGGCGGCGAGCTTCCGAAGCTCCATTTCGGCGCGGTTGCCAGCCTCAACGGTCTTATTGAGTGATTGCGCAAACCGTTCCTCTGCTTGTTGCTTTTGGGCGGCGGCCTTCTGCGCGTTGGCCGCTGCTCTATTTTGGGCGTTGATCTCTTTTTCAGCAGCACGGAGTTCAGCATTGACGGCCTTATCCAGAGCCGCTTCTGCTTGTCGGGCTGCCTCGACTTTCGCGGCTTCGGCCCGCTCTGCGTTTTTGATGAGTTCCGCTGCTGCTTTTGCGGACGCCGCCGCTTCGCGTTCCGCCGCTCTTTCTGCTGCCTGAGCGGCTTTCTCCGTGCTTGCCTCTTTCCGGCTTGCCGCCTTCTCAAACGCATCGCCCATCTTGGCGATTTTCGACTCGTCAAAGATGCTATTGGCAGGGGCGGGCGCGGAAATGCTGGCGATGGCGGCTTTGAGTTTTGCCCCCATCTGGTCGATTTGCGAGTCAAGACCTGACCAGTTTAGTCCAACGTCAAGGAGAACCGGATCAGCCATTTTGCATTCTCCTCAGCGCTTCTTGTTCCGCTTGTAGCATGTTTATTGCGGAGTTGACTCCGTTGCCCTTCGTGTCGTAAGCCCCTGTATGCGTGTTGATGAAGTGTTCCCACCAAAGAGCGCGTTCACACTCTGGAAGTGCGTACCACCTCGATAAGCCGCCGAAGCCCTCGCCAGCCCAGACAAGGAGGTCCAAGACGGCGGCGAGGGTGGTCCTGCCGCCGCCTTTGGCAACTAAGCTTTTTTTGGGTCACCGGCGCCGTCGTTCACCTCATAGAACGCCTTTAAAAGCTTTCCGATGTCGGACTCCAGAAGGCCCGCCGCCGCGAATTCTTGCCAGACTGCATCCTTATAGGCCGCCCAATCAGACATGGGCGCACCATCAGGAGGGCGCACGGTGGATAGCTCGTCACCAAGCGAATATCCAAGGCGACACATGTTCAGGGTGCGGTAATAGGCCGCCATCGCCTCTTCTGAGGGCGGCCCCATTTCGGGCTTGGCGTTGACAAATCGGCCGGTTGGTACCGGTTGCGGTTCGGGAATCCAGAGGCTTGTAAGCTGGAAATATCCGAGCGGAAGCGGGCGCAACGTCAGTTCAATCGTCTGATCTGCGTGCTTCAACTCAACCTTCTTCGTGATTGGGGTAAAGGACTGCTTCACAGTTGCCTTCCTTGCAGGATCAAAGGAGTGTTTTCGATGTCCTCGAAATCGAAGGACAGTTGCATTTTTCCATCCGCACCCTTGGGATCGACCTTGATGTCTCCAGGCTCACAGAAGCGGAAAATAGCAGTCTCAGCGCCGCCTTGATGGTAGTGGTAGGCCCGAATCTCGAAGCCCCACGCACCGCCGATAAGTGTGGATTTGAGGCCCGCTGCAAACGCAAATTCCTCGTGCGCCCAATCGCTCGGCTTGGTGTTGCCGCCGGTGCCGATAAGCTGGTCCACCACCACCTGAATCGTGCCTTTGCAGGTATTACCGCCCGTCCGTACCTTCACGGGGGCTTGACCAGGCAAATGGTCGCCGCGCTCCATTGCTTCGGAGGTCTTTGGCGCGCCGATCGTGTAGTTCAGACCGCCCTGATCCAGACGGAGAAGCAGTGTATTGACTCCGCCAAGGTCGCGGAACTGAATCTCGCTGGCAAGGAGGGTGTAGGCGCCTAGAATCTGGGTGGTCATGAGGTGGTCTCCGTTCTGACAAGCCAGAAGGCTCGCGTGGTGACAATTCTGCGCTGCCAACCGTCAATCACGGGGGGCGCGGCAATCGTTGCGGGATACGCAAATTGAAGCTGGGCTTCCGTTGCGGATGGGGTCTGCGGGTTGCTCAGGTAGTCCAGGATCGGGATGTGCAAGGGGGCGCGTAAGGCGCTTCGCACCTGAGAGGCAAGGGTACCTGCACTGTCTGTAGAACGTGCTTCGTATGCCGAAGTCTCACGGAAATAGCACTCGCAAACTATAACCATTTCGGCGAAAGCGGCTCGGGTTGCTGCCCCGTCGGTGCTGGGATGGAAGCCGGTTGGCGTCTCCCCTTCGCACGTCGCCGAAACACGAATGAAGCTTGACGCTTTATCTGCGTTGAACCTCGAATCATCCGGGACAGTCCACGTCGTCGCAATCAGCGGGGTCAGGTAGACGAGCAGGGACCGACTTGCGTTGGTCTCGTATTCGGTGGGATTCATTTGAGCGCCCCCCGTAGGATGGGCTCACAGGTCGCCTGAGCGGCCCGTGCGGTGTCCCTTCCCGCTGCGGTGACGTGTAGCCCTGCCTGGATGGCGTGCGTCCCATATTCGATGTATTCGGCATAGGGAGCGGCCGACCCGAAACGGTAGGTGGTGCGGAGACCAGCCTCTACCGTCTCTGCGCTGGCGTCGCCGCCTTCCACCGCGCCGCCATACTTAATGGGGGTACCCGCGACTTCAGAAACTGCCGTTTCGTAGGATCCAATCAGGCGGGTGGTGTCGATCCGGCGAATCGCGGCAACACCTTCCAAGCGGGCGGAAATGAAGGCCCCCGCCCGGCCCACGAGGGTCTGCGTAGCCTCTGGCACCAACGCACGCGCCTGAACCAGTGAGCGCGCTTTGAAGGCGGCCCATGCTGGTTCATTCAGTGCGAAGGTGACGGAAGTCATATCAGCCTACTCCGATCACGATATCATAGGTGGAATCGGTGGAAACCACGATTTCCAATACATCGCCAGTGGATGCGGTGACCGCCCACCCTTCCGTGGTCATGACCAGGATGACCGAGCCGGCGCCCTTGGTTTTTGCGCCGTGACCCGCCGCGTCAGAGGGCCCCACAAGGCCGTTGCTGGTTGCCTGCCGAACGATGGCGGTTCCACCGGAGGAGCAGGTAACAAGTTTGAAGTAGATAAACTTGACGTTTACGGCTGCAAGACCGTCGCCTTGGAAATCCAAGGCGGTCGTCAGATTGATCGATCCGGTTCCGGCGGCAAGGACCATGCCTTTCGCGACGTAGGCGTTGCTGATCTGGCCAATTCCGTAGCCATCGACATACGTCTGGGAGAGCGTCTCATAGATCGGCTGCTGAGAGACGGCGCCGGTGATCAGTCCGTCGATCAAGATGCTGAGCGCAAGGCGCTGCACGGTTTCAGTTGCCATTTGCGGAACTCCTGCGTGTATACACGCGAATCAAAGAATCAGTAGGATCGGGGTCGCCAATTTCGTAGATAAACCAGACCACTTCGGCGTCATCGCTGATCCGGTCGCCGATTTTGATGGCGCCGGTCACTTCGTCGGGGTTTATGGCCCACCACGTCGTACCTGCTTGGATACGCTCGGTCGCTTGTTTCTCGGTTACGATGCCGCGAAAGGCGTTGAGCGGGGTGGCGGTTTCGGGGTAGATGACTTGACCGGATGCAAAATCAGTTGCGATGGGGCCGGTGGACTGGCGAAGGGTGATCGAGGTGGTGATCGGGGTGGACAGGGCAAGGCTTCGGATATTCCTCTGGAATACCCCGGCCGTACCCATAGAGAGCATTCCGCTCATAGCGACACGCCCGGATAATCATCCTGGTTGCGCTTGAAGGTGGGCTGCGGAACGTCGGTAAGGGCGCTCCAAGCCTGATTCTGTGCGATAGACTGACCGCCAAACATCGGCATTGCTCCTTTGCTTGCGTCGGCTACCAGTTGGGCCATCGTCGCCTGCATGGCCTTGTAGACTTCCCCAGCATCTACCTTGCCAACCCGGTCAACTTGCGTCGTCGGGATTGGCGCCCACTTCGCCATGAGCGTGCGTAGGCAGTCAATAGCGGAAGAAAGGAGCGCGTTCCCGTTTTGTGACAAGTAGAACGCGATTTCTTCGTCGCTGTTCGTCGGGGTCATTGTGTTGTCGGTGTCGCCCGTCATCAAACGCACCGCGTCACGTCGCCCTGCGGCGGTCGTAGTGTCAGGTGCGTTTGTGTAGGTCCAACTCATCAGGCCACTACATCCACAACAAACGTTTCACAGATCGCAATATCCGAAGCGCTTGCCGCGCTCCAGGTTCCACGAAGATCCACGTCCAAGGCGCCGTTGGTTGCATAGTTTGCAGGCGCAACAACGTAACCCTTCGTTCCGTGCGTACCTGCCACGGAGACGGTCGCCATGCCGGAAGCCTGTACGGAGGAGGACGCAGAAGGGGCCGCGCGGGAACTGATCACGAAGTCCACATACACGATGTCGTTGGCGACGAGTGCTGCGGCGGTCGTGGTCAGGATAGCGGTTCCACCGAGACGAAGCTTGATCGTCAGGGTATCAGCGCCGACGTTCCCAGTCACCCGCACCGCACCGCGCACCCGTACCGACGTGCCCGCCTTGAGCATGTTCGCAGGGAGAGTGTGGGTTGCGAGTGTGGTTTCGGTGTTGGAGTTGGTGAGGGTGGTGCTGCTCTGTTTGGTGTGGACGTTGCCGCCCACGATCCGCGCATTGCCGGCATTTACGCCGTCGGTTGTCGTCACCGCACCGGTGAAGGTAGCGGAGAGCGCTTGCAACGGTTGGCCCAGCGCAACCGCTTCTGCGCTGTTGGTGGTGATGAACTTCAGATAGGAATTACCTGCCTCTTTCACTTCCAGCGCAATTGCAAGGTTGTCGCCGATCTTGATCAGGGCCTCGCCGGTGGCGGCGGCGCTTGCGTCGAGAAGCTTGGTGATGCCCGCTGCGAAGGTGATGCCTTCGGTGAGGGTGCCCAGGGTGGTTGCCGCGTTGAAAGCCAGCGAGAAATACCGAAGCTTGAAAATCGAATCAGCCGGATCTTGCCAGTAGACACAGATCCCAGACTCGCCCGGTTGCATGGTCGCAATCGTGCCCAGGGTGGCGCTGGCGGAGGTGCCCGCACGAATGCGCAGGGTGTAGCCGCCAACCGCCGCACTGTTGCGGACGTATTGGCAGCGGCCGGAGAGGGGCAGACCGGGACGCGGGAAAACCACATCCCGTTGAGCACCGGACGGCAGCAACTCCAGGAAAAGCGGGGTAACAACGGCCGGATCGTTGGAGTCACTGACCGTGTAGTTGCTGGTAATCGTCGCCGTGTAGAGTACGTTTCCATACCCCAGGGCTGGCGGGTCAAGAACATCATCCTCGAATTCGAACATAAATGCTCCTTATGCGCCGATGACGTCGGTCCAGTAGGCCGCCGCGTTGACGTTGAGGACGGCAACCGAGGCTTCGCGGCGCACTTTCCAGTAGGTGTAGTCGCCTTCGTCGTTGCGGTTGGAGATAACCCCCACCCCGCCGGCGCCTTCCACCATGTTGTCGTAATAGGCGCGGACGAATGCCGATTCCGTCTCGGGCCCGGTGCCGTCATCCACGAAGTACAGCGCGCCGTCGGGGGCCACATATTCGTAAGTGGCGGCACCGTTTACGGTCGCTGCGGTATTCCAGCGGCGGTCCACGATGGTCAGCTTTTCGACCTTCAGCACCTGCTGAAGGTCGGCATACATCGGGTTCTGGTTGGTGGTATCCGCGCCACGGCCGCCCTTCATCCCGCGAAGAAGGCGGGGATTCGACAGGAGCGCGTCGGCTACCTGTTGGCCGATTACCAGATGGTTGGGTTCGGCACCGCAGAGCAGGCCGACGTGGTTCCGGGCGTAGGCCATCTGAGCCACAACGTCGGCAGAGGCGGTATCCCACTTGGCGGGACAACCGGCGCTTCCAGGGGTGTAATTCTCGGTCCACACCGAAGCCTTGAAGACGTTGGCCAGCATGTCCGCATCTTCCTCATTCGCGACGGCCATCGCGGCCACCTTCGCCAGAAGCCGGTCAATGCTCATTCCGGGGTAGGAGACTTCCCATTGCCGGCGTTGGCGGTCGGTAATCTTGATCTTGGCCTGCTGGAATCCAATACTCAGGGCAAGGTTGGACAGCATCGCGAAACCGATTTCGCTCGCGTTGCCTTGCCCGTTCGCGTTGGCCGTACCGAGCCGGTTGCCCAACATCTGGGCCATATCGGCGCGGGGGATCGAAGGATTCACCCGGTTGAAGCCGCGAGAAGGCGCGCAGGCAATCAGACCCGTGCGCTGCTTCTTGGCGATGCCCAGCAACATATCGGTCTGGACGACGTTGGGGGGCGAAACATCAGGTACAACCCCGCGCTCTGCCCGTTCCCACCCGGAGAATTCGACGGGTTGACCGTCGATGTTAATGGTACGGTAATCCATTTACGCCGCCTTGAAGGTGAGGGGACGGAAGGTGATGTAAGTGTTGGTGCCGGTTGCCTCGGCGATTCCGCAGGCGGTATCAGCCGAAGATGCGGTTGCGATCTTGCCACCGGTTGCGGACTTGACGGCCTCGCCGATCGTCACGGTGCCGCTACACTCGCAGGTCACAAGGTCGGCACTGATGGCGACAACGGCCAGGGAGCCGCTTGCGCAATCTTCAGTTACAACGCCGTAGACGTTGGTGCCTGCACCCGCAAGATCGACGCCGGTTGCGGTGCGCTTGACGAGGTGCCATGCGGTCAGAGTAGCATCGGCGAGATTGTCGCCGTTGTACTGGGCATTTCGGATGGTAGGAGACTTCACGGCGGCCATGGGTCAGGCCCTCCGGCTGTTGGGGGTGAGGGCGGCGGCAATTTCGGAGTAGACCGCGTCATCTTTTCCAGTCGCAGCAGCATCCCTGGCGGCGCTACGCATCGCGGTCGTCAGACTGACACCGGCGGTCAGGTGCTTTTCGATGGCCGACCGGGTGGCGGGGGTGAAGCTCGACAGCGCGGCGGCGGCATCCCCGCCCTCCGCACCGCTGCCCCGGTTTTCGGTGAGAGCGGCCGTCCCGCCTGCCTTGGCGCGGGCATCAGCGGCGCGAAGGACGGCGATCAGGTCGGTTTCAAGGGCGGTATCACCGGCAAGCTTGGCGGCCTTGCGGGTCCGGTAGATCAGATCCCCGAGTTTCACCCCGTCGGCTCCGATGTTGCGGAAAACTGAGGCGGTATCGCCGCACTGGGAGCGGGACACGTCTTCGTCGCGTGCAAGCTTGTCAGCCCGGAGAGCGGCGATCTCTTCATCGCGTGCACGGTTGGCGGCCTCAAACTCGGCCTTCATGGCGGCTTTCGCTTCTTCGATCTGACGGGTCACCGACTCGTCAACGGGGGGTGCATCGTTCACGGGGACTCCGGAAGTGTTCGAGATAGATCGTGCAAAAAAAACCAACGCCTCGGGATTCGATGGCGAATCCGTCAACGCGACGCGATCCAGGACCAGCCGCGTGCTTGTGCGGAGTGGGGGGGTGGATCTGCGACGGACGCGGGGATCGGGCATGGAGAGAGGCTACCGCGCGATATGGGCGGTCTGCAATCGCAGGGGTAGGCATAGCTCCCCCAGATACCTGTACGTGCCTCTGGACGCCTATAGGCGCCCGTGGTAGGGTGTCCCCATGGCACGCACCGAAAGCGCACACGTCAAGATGGCCGCCGTTGATGAAGCCCTGCTGAAACGGGCGGCGGGCAGGGTCGGGATGTCCACGCCCCAATATCTGCTCATGGCGGGATTGGAGAAAGCACGGGCGACACTGGGGGCGGAGGCGGTCCAGATCGAGCGGCGGTTCGGGGGTGGGGAGTGACGTGCAGGGACACTATTCAGCCGGGGGATTTGGTGGAAACGCCGGACGGATACCGGTGGGTTGTTATGGCTGTGCAAGGTAGCGAGCCAATTTTCCGGTTTAGGGGGTCGGATCCGTTTCCGCTTATTGGCGCGGTCCTCGTCAGCGATTGGTGGTCGGACGATTGCAACGCCATCGGGGATGTTTGTGCGCCAACTCATGGGGGTGAAGGATGTTTGAACTGACCATCAACACCGACGACGACTTCGCCTTGGACATCCCGCTTACAACGAGGTTTCCTGCTGACACTGACCCCGTGTTCCTGATTCGCTACCTGCGGACGGCCAGTGCTACCCCGGCGCCGGGGCGGGAAGGGCTTCGGGAGTGGGAGTGGGTCCGCGATCTGGCGATAGAGCAGCTTGAACGCGGGCCGCTTTCGTTCGAGGTGGGCGGGAATCAGACGGTTGCGCTTCGGACGCTACCGATCCTGGAAGGCGCGAAAAACGATTCGCAAGGTGGACTGCGCCCCTAAGCCTTCACAAACCGCGCCATTCCCTCGATAGAAGCGCCTTTTTTCTTGCCGCTCCTCAGGTCGTTCCGAAGCTCCTCACTCCAGACGACGCCTTTCCCGAGCAAGCCACGCTTCAGGGGCTGGCTTTGGATTGCGCGTGCTACCTCGTCCGTCACAACGATAAGTTGCGTCCACCGCCCATCAATCGGGTTTCCGTGCTCGTCATCCATGCCGATGAATCGGCCTTCAAGGGCGGCCTCGTCCACGGCGCGGGTCAGGTCTTCCGTCCGAAAGTTGGTACCGTGGGCGTCAAACCTTGGTTTTCCGTCTGCTCCGATAGATGGGCTGAGCCACGCGGTGACCTCGCCGCCGGTGATTTCACTGCGGTTGACACGGAGCATGATTTCGCCGGTTCCACCTTCGGATTCGGCTACCATCTCCTCAGCGTCCATCCCATAGCCGCAGGACTCCAGAAGGCCGGCGAGCGCGCCCATATGCTCGCCCATGCCCCTGCACACTTTCCGCAGGGTTTCGGCGTTGGCGGCACTTAATACCTTGCCCGCGCGGTCCACGGGCGCGTCGGAGCGCATGATACCGCTGGGCTCGTAATACTTGGCGTATTCGGCCTGTTCTGCCTCGAAGTTCTCATCCCGCGTCCACGTCCCGTCTACCTGTTGGCAGAAACCGGCTTGCCACATGGAATAGGTAGCCTGTGCGAGCGCGCGGCCGGATGCAAGGCCGGCGCTTGTGAAGGCGTTCCACTGGGCTGCAAAAAACGCGGATGCAACCGGGCCCATACCGGCGGCAAGCGCGGGCGGGATGGTTTCGGGCGTCATAGCGCCGGGGGCTGGCATGGTGTAAGAGCGTGAGACTTTCATAGCTTCTTCCTTGATGTTCAGGCGGCATCGACAGCGGGGATGGATTGCAGGCCCGTCGTATGCGCCGCCGTTAGTGGTGGTGAACTGTGCGTCAAGATCGACCGTTTGGCCGTCCAATTCGGCGCATATCTCGCAGATATTTCCGAGTGCATAGGCGTGCCACGTCTTGGTAGCACCCGTCACAAGGCCAGCGGATACGGCCGTGCGCCATGCAGAGAGGACGGCGCCGCTATGGCCGGTGATTGTCTCGAATTCGGCGATCAGGGACGCGCGGGCGGCGCGGAGGGCTGTGGCTTCCTTGGCGATGGCGGCTTGGATCTCGTCAGTTGACGCACCTTCGGCGGATAGGATGGCGATCAGGTTGCGAATCGTGGCCACCTGCTGAGCGGCAAGGCCATAGGTGAGGCGCGCGATTCCGCCGGTGGGGTCGAGCTCCAGGGCGGCCGTGATCCCCTCCGAGGTGGTGATCGCCACCTGACGGATCGACGCCGCGCGGGCCGCCTGCCACGCTTCAGCGGCGGTGGAATTCGCAGCCACTTTCAGGCCCGTTTTGGCCGTGGTTGCCAGAAAGAGCAGTAAGATCCACTCTTTCCAATCGTCTTCTTCTTTCTTGCCGTCGCCGGGGGTTGCTGGATCGGTCGGGTCGCTGCCTTCCGGTGGAGTCAGCCACGATTCAGCGCGCGCCTGAATATCGGCATACTCCGCCTCAAAGTCGGTTAGCGGGTCGCCCCAATCGTCGTCGGCGCGGTTCATTCGCTTTCGGAGGGAGAGAGATCGGCCGCTTCCCGCAGGTCGTTCCGGTCAGTTTCGTCGAGGAGGGGGATACCGGCGGCGGCTGCGGTGGCGGTCAGTTTGTCGAGGAACGCAAGGTTTACCTTGCGTTTGTTGCGGTAAGTCCAGACTGACGCATAAGCGGGATCGATTCCGTTGTATTCGCAGATCCGACGGTTGACCTGTACGCTGAGAATGTTGGCGTAGCGGTTGCCGATGCCCTGTAAGATGGCTTCGGAGCGGGACATCTGCCCGCTGGTCTGGCCTGCCGTGCCACCGCCTGCACCCTGCAAGCCCAGGAGCAGATACTGTGTTCCAAGGCCGATCATCATGCGTTCGCGGGAGGATTGGATCAGTTTGTTGATCGAGTCGTTGCGCTGAACCTGGGGGAATTGCACAATATCCCAACCGGTCGGTTTTCCATCCGGGCCGGTTTTGCAGGCACGGAGGATGCTATTCCGCTCTCCGGCCGAAAGTTGGGCCATGCCTTGCACGATATCTTCAAGGTCTGCCTGCTTGGCGGAATCGCCAGCCTTTGCAGCGGCTAATACTTCCGGTGGTACCTGCACATCCCAGACACCCAAGCCGGATCTCTCTTCGGACATGGTGGCGATATTGATCAGGCGCATCATGTTGCGCCAGGGGATGAAAATAAAACGCAGACCTGCCTTTCCTTCGGGTCCACCGGTTCCGGTGCCAAACGTGCTATGAATGCAGTTGGAAAGCGGCAGGTCGATCAGGGTGCCCATCATCGGGTCGCGTTGACGGAAGGCGACGATGCGGCCGGTTGGCGCACTGTCCTCTCGCATCCATCCATAAGCGGTGTACTGCGGGCGGATTTCAATAGTTTTGGGGAGGAGCAGCCCGTCGCGATCTTCCCACTGAATCCACTGGATGCAGTAGCCCCACTCCAGGCCCGTCAAACCGTCGTCTATCACGTCGCTGAACGGGGTACTCATCCCGTCCCATGCCTCCTCACAAAGCTCTAAAGCTCGCGCTGCTTCCTTGTCTTTTTTGAAGCGTTTGGGCACCACCTGCTTCCAGTTCCCGGCGATGATCAGGCTCTTGATGTCCCCCGAAGCCGACGCGATTTCGGGGGTGTTCTCGGTCATCTGCCGATAGATTTTCTGCTTCGTGAACGGGTCCTGAAGCTCCGGATGCCACTCCTGCCGGTCCAGTTGCGATGACCAGATTTTGGATCCGTCCACGCCCACCGATTGGTCTAAGATCTGGTCAAAGAGAGTCGGGCGTGATGGCATTGGTAAGGGCTACTCCGATCAATCGCAGGTGTCAAGCCTCGCGCGCGGGGCGGCGAGACGGGCGTTGTAGCTGGCGGTGGGGACGTATTCTGGCGGAACGTCCTCAAAAAGAGGCTTCACGAAGTACGAAGCAGCATCCACCTGGTCTTTCAACGTCCCCTTCGGAAAGCTTGCATGTTCCGCTACGAAGTCGCGAACCCACTGATCAACCGGAAGCGCATCGGCGGCTACCTCGTGGTGATGGGGATCGGCGCGCCCGCAGTTGCAGGAGAGAATCACATTCCCGCTGGCCACGTAGGGCTGCCATGATTGCGCCCGTGCCACCTTGTCGCCCTCTGGGGGCACCAGGACAAATCCAGGGACGCGGGCGGTTATCACATCCCTCACCGGCTTCGCGCTTGCGGCGGATTCGACGTACCACCCCGTCGCCTTTGGGTGTTGCTTGCGAGCCTCGATCATCCGGTCGATCAGCACGTTTGCTTCGGCTCGAAGCCTGACCACGGCATAGATATACGCCTTCCCTGCCTTCTTACCTCCGAATACGCCGACGTGGTACGCGCTGCCTTCCGACTTGCCAAACGCCAGATCCCAGCCGGCGATCTCCCGTTCGTACTCGCGCGGGTAGCTTCGATGGTCCACAAAGGTCCACTGTGCCACCGGGAACATTCCACCCGTGGCTGCTACCGGTCGCTGCCCGTGCTGTCCCGACGCCTGTGCTCCAAGGGCTTTTTCGTCCTTTGCAACCACCTCCTCGGGGAACCGCTTCGGGTCCAGTAGTTCACGGGGAGCGGTGCGCCGGTCGCGCCGGTCTGCAATCTCCGGGTCGTAGCGCATCGGCAGGATAAGCGTCTCCCAAACCGGATTTCCGGCGGCGTCGCGCTCTTTCATGCAGTGGCCAGTCAGGTCTCCTTCGTGAACGCGCTGCATGATGATTACAATGGTGCCGGTGCGTTTATCGTTGAGACGGGATTGGACTACCTGATCAAAGTTCTGGGCCGCTTCCGCCATTCTTTCGGCGATCCGCTCGGGCGCACCTTCGATGGCTTCGGATACATCGTGCGGGTCATCGATTACGATATTGTCGCCGCGCTTGCCGGTGAGCCCCGATCCAAGGGACGCGCAATACCGAAACCCGCGCGCGGAGTTCTCGAAGTTCAACGTCTCATTCTGGTCACGCGCAAACTTCCATGGCTTTCCGACACGGGAGAGGAGCGCCTGATATTCGGGGCTTTGGAGCAGAATCCGGGTACGTCGGGAGTCACGTCGGGCAAGCCCGGCATCATGCGACAGGTACAGCGACCGATCCGATGGGTTCTTTAGCCACTTCCAAGCAGGAAAAAAGACGCTTGTTAGGAGCGACTTGCTAAACCCAGGCGGGATGTTGATGATCAGGCGCCTGCACTTGCCCTCTGCAACCGCCTGTAGGGCGTCGCAAACGGAATCCATGTGCCAACCCCACTCCAACGGGGATGGCTCTACCACGCTCCACATCAGGCTAACGAACGTGGCAAACTTCCCTATAGCGGCATCCTCTTGTTTTTGCCGCCTCTCCGCCTGCTTCGCCTTCAAAATCACGTCTGCAAACGCCTCCCTTTGCTCGGTCAGGCGGCGCATCTCCTCCAGTATCTCCAGTCTCCGGGCCGCGCTCATGCTGAGAGGCTACCACGGAACGCCGGGAATCGCAAAAGGAAAGGCGGGTGGGGCAACCACTCCCAACCCGCCAAGCCCGGATTCGTGTCGGGCCCCATCGCTCTATCCCGGTGGGCGGGGGTGTCAAGCCCTACCCCGCAGCCTCCGCCTCCATCGCCGCAAGTTGCGCCTGCAACTCCGCATAGCGCGCGTTCGCCTCGGCTAATCCGGCTTCGGCTTCGGCTACGTCGGCGGCCTTGGTGGTGAGAGTGCCGCTGACTTCGGTCTTCTTCGTGGCCGCAAGTCCGGCCCGATCCAGTGCGTTCTGGAGGGCCTTCACCTGCTGCGGGGTCGCTTCGGACACCCCGAGCGCGATATCCAACTCAGTGTCAATCAGATCGGGGACGCGCTGTAAAAGCCGTTCCTTCGCCATTTCCAGCGTATCGCCCGCGACGGCATTGAGGGCGGCCCGGACGTGAGGCTTAGCGAGGTGCAGGGCCACGTTCTGAAACGTCATGCCAAGCTCAGCCGCAATCTTCCGGCATGAAAGCCCATCAATCCGCAGTTGAGCTATGTGCCGTTCGGTCGCCGTCCATTCCGGCCCGTCAAGGCTCGTCAAGTCACTCGGCATGGTCACCTCCCTGAATCCCCGTCAATCGCCCCACGTTGCCCCCAGTTCCACTTCCAGACTCGCCCCCTGCCTCTACCCATACCGAAGCCTGACGCGTCTCCAGGAGCCCATTAGGACCCTTTCCGGAGGTTCGCACTTCCTCGGCCCTCGCGAGCCTCGCAAGCGCCCCTGCTACGGTCTCACGCCCGCTGCTATCGACGGCCGCCGCGAGGGTGAGCACCTGCCCAAGCGTTGCCTCCAAAGCAGACAACCGCTGTTGCAGGCACCCGTTGGCCTCCTCCAGGTGGGCGAGGTGCGACCGGATATCGGCCATGTCGTCAAAGGGCATCGGGTCACTCATGCCCATACCGTAGCCCCAACGGCCGGAAGTGGCAAGTAGGCAAAAACACGAGAGGCCGGCACCATGCCGACCTCCGGGGCGTCTCAATACTTCGGGGCCATCCCCTCGCCCACCTGGAGAGTATCCGGGGGAGCGGTGGGGGTCAAGGGTCCCTGATTGCCCTCCGCCATCCTTGCGCTGGCGATGCCTGCACGACAGGAACCGGCGGGCCATCTGGTTCCATCTGAAAGTCAACCGCTTTCTCAAACTGCTCCGTTAGAACTCTATCAAGTTCCTTCTCGTACTCCTCATCAACCGGCGTATCGTCGGCCACCACCTGCCCCCACTCCGGTTTCGGCCGGTTGATGTACTTCGTCCATGCATCGTTCATTATTGACCTCCAAAGCGGGTAGTTGCAGCGTGCCAGTTGGTGAGTACGGTGGCGGCGCTCTCACCCTCGCGGTTCTTGGCTACGATGATTTCGGCCTTCCCGACGTTCTCCCCTGGATAGTACACCTCGTCACGGTAGACAAAGAGGATCTTGTTCGCATCCTGTTCGATAGCCCCCGATTCCCGAAGATCCGACATGATGGGCCGCTTATCCTTCCGGTCTTCACACCCCCGGTTGAGTTGCGACACCGCAATCACGGTGATCCCGAGATCCATCGCCAACGCCTTCAGGGACCGGGAGACCGCCGCCACCGCCTGCTCACGAGGTAGGCCCTTCTGTCCCTCAATCAGTTGCAGGTAGTCCACCACCAGCAACTTCAATGGGTTCCCCCTACGTTCTGCCTGAATCGCCAGACGCTTCGCCTTGGCCTTCAGGAGTCCGATTGGGCTTGACGTGTCGTCCTGAATCCAGATCGGCAACCCGCGCAACCAGTCGAAAGCGTTCCCCAAAGCTACCAAATCGTAGTCGGTCACCCGTCCATCCCGGATTTTGTCACCAAAGACCCCGGAGTTCGCCGACAGTTGACGTTTGGCCAGTTCTACGCGGGACATTTCCAGGGACATGATAGCGACGCCCCATCCCGCAGTTGCAACCGCCACCGCAATCTGTAGGGCCAGTGCCGATTTCCCCATGGCAGGGCGGCCCGCAACAACCCAAAGCTGACCCGGTTCCATGGGCCCGGTCTTCTGGTCAAGGTCGGGAAGTCCGGTGGACACGCCCACCACATCGCCAGCATCAAAGCGTTGTTTCCGGGTTACAGTGTCTTCCATCGCCTCGTTGAGCGCATCCTCCAGAATGGTCCAGTCGGCGGACGGGGCGCACTCAGCGATCTTGCTTGACAGGCTTTCAACGCTGGCAATCAGCGTATGCGTGTCTACCCCATCGTCCTGGGCGTCGTGGATCAACTGGTGCGCGGCAAAAATGGCTTGTCGGCGAATCGACTTGGCTTTCAACCGCTTCGCCACAGCGACCACCGCCTCCACCGACGGGCAGTGGTTCGGCAGTTGGCAGATATAGGAAAACCCGCCAAGGTCCTGCTGTTTTTCCGGGCTCATTCCTTCCATTCTCGACAGCACCACCGAGAACTGGGGCAACTCCTGATCTGCCACCATCCTGGAAAAGAACGCAAACAACGCCGCATGATTCGGGGCATGGAAGTCGGCGACCGTCAGAACGGACGCCACCTCCTGCTGTAGACTGGTATCCACCATGATACCGCCCAATACCAGGCGTTCATCCTCGACAGAAGTGGGAAGGGCTACGGGGTTCATGCGGTCCTCTGGTGCCCACTGATGGGCGTGTAGTTGCGATAGGCTGAAATAAACATGGATCTTGCCTGCTTTTCGGTGTAGTCGTTCAGCATCCCGAGTTGGTTCCATCCCCCGGCGGCCCGGATGGCGGCGACGGTACGGGGCGGGATATCTTCAGGCAGGACCTTGATACCTCCCGACCTGCGTTTGATGAGGGACTCCCAGATGGTAGCGGGGTCCTCTGGGGGTGCGGTTTGCGCCGGGGTACTGCTCTTGATTTGTCCTTCCGCCCACGGGATCGCCTCCTCCAATCGCTCAGCGATGTTGCCGGCTACCATCAGGTTCCCGATGCCCTGATACTTCCGCTCGCTCCCCCGTGCCCTGCCTTGTAGCCATAGATGCTGGCCTTTTTCGTCTTGGCAGTCAAAGGCCCACCGAATCAAAGTCATCAGGTTTTCGGGCGTGGTTCTCAACAACGCCGGTCCAATCGCCGCAATCGCTTCTTTCGTGGGCTCCGCATCGCAGGCCGGCTTATGGATTCGGTACTGCGCCCACACCTTCCTGATTGCTTCGTCGTTGTTCGCCTTCTCGGCCGCTTTCTTCGGCTTTCTGGGGATGGCCACAGTGTCGGCAGAACCCTGATTGAAGAGGCCCAACGGTGTATTCGTGGCCTCCTTCGCCGTTGATTCTGGGGCAGAGGTCGGGATTGCTTGTGGAGGGGCACATGGGGCGGGCTCCGGGACGGGGGGAAGGGTGCCGACCGGGACGGGCGGCACACTCTCTTGTTTCTTCTCTGAGTCTGGATCTGCTTCTGAGTCTGCTTCTGGTAGAGGAAAGGCGCGCGCGCGAGGTGGCTCACTTTTGGCCCAAACTTGGCTCACTTCTGGCTCAACTTTGGCACCCCTATCAAACAGTTCTCCGCTTTCAACCGTACCCGACTGGCTCACTTCTGGTACCGCAACTTTGCGAGTGGTGGCCCGCTTTTGGCTCGCTTTTGGCTCACGGATACCAAGCACCGCGCCAACCTCCTCCAGAAGCGTGACCGCTGACCGGCGATTCCACCCGAGGAACGCCGCCAACTTCCGCTCTGACATCACATCGTCGCGGTCGATCTGCCATGACAAGTCAAACTGCGCCCACCACTCAGGGGCGGGATTCTCCGGCGTCCATTGTGCGGAATAGTGGACAGGCTCCCAGGACATCGCGGGAACCTTCATCCAACCGCCACGGAGGCTCACCCCTGAACCTGCTGAGCCTGCTTTGCGCCAAGCAAGACAAGAGCACAGAGGGCGGTGCTGAACGGCTCCAGGGTCTCCCTTCGCCGTGCGTTCACCACGTCCACAACGCGGGGGTCAAGGGTGACATTCTTGGGGATGTGGTTTCGAGTCTGAGTCTCTGCCATGATTACCTCAACGCCATAGTAGCATAGGAGAGATAGTAAGTCAACCCGCAACCACCGCCCACCCCGCATGAATCGCCCTCACAAGCTTCAACGTGGGCAATCGCCCACAAGCCGCTTCCATCTCCTGAACCCGCGCTGCCTCCCGCTCCAGCTCGATCTCGGCGACCAGGTGGGCGTACCACTCGCGGCCGGCCCATTCGGTGGTAGTGCGGGCGCATAGGGCCGCGACTTCGGCGAGGGTGGCGGGTGCGCCCATCGGGAGGAGCAGGATCTCATCCAGGGCGAGCCACGACAGCAGCGACGCGCCGATCTCCGTGGTGGGCGCATGGTCACCGACGAGCCACAGGTAGAGGTCCATCGGCCCCCACGCCACATCCACCGCCTGCAGTTCCACCAGGAGCCCCCGGATTACCGCCGCCGGTCCCGAGAGCGCATCCACCGGGATGGCCGCAACACAAGCAGGCACTTCGCCCCGTTCAAGGCACCACCCCAGGATCATGCGCTCGGGTTCAATCATGTGGCCCCCTTTCAACGGACGTGGCGGGTGACTAAAAAACCGGTGGACCCTGGCCCATCAGGCGGCGAGTTCAAACATCACGCCCTCGGGGTAGTCGTCTGGTACAACGAAGTCATACACGTCTCCGAAGCGATGATCGACGACCTTGCCGGCCCAGTTACCCGCGCCGTCGTCCACCTCGAAGGTCATGCCACGAAAGGTCAGCAGGTCGGTCCCCAGGTTCTTGGAGACGACGGCTTGGGCGGCTGCGCGGGTGGTGTTGGATTTGGACATCTGGGACTCCGTGAGCGGGTGGGGTTGTTCTCACCTCGCCCCATCAATATGCCCTGCCATCAGTCACCGTGCAACCGATAACTGATAGATGGGCCAAAATAGTTTCAGACCTCCGAAACCTTGGCCACCTCCGCCCGCAACTCGGCGACGTGCGCGCGCTCTTTCTCGCCGGTGACCAGATCCCGGATGAAGGTGGACGGCTTTGTCTCCAGCCAAGCGGCCACATCCGGGCGCACCGACGCCCAAATGCGGACGAGCTTTTGACCGGGAGGGAGCGGCTTTTTGCCTCCGCCCTTGTTTCCTGGGACACCGCCGCGTCCGCGACGGGGTTCGGGGGTCTCGCTGTCCACTGACTACTCCTCGGCCGAAAGTACGGCCTTCTACGCCGTCAAGCCCGCCCCTTTGCAGGGAGCGGGCGGGTTAGATCTGTGACTGTTACCGCAAACCTGCCAACTTTTCGGCCTCAAAAACGGCCTTGGCCTTGGTTTTGTGGGAGCCCATGTAGGCATCAGAGGTAGGGCCGATCCGGTAGATTTGCCACCGGCCGGTACCGGACCCAAACTCAACTTCGTAGGTGTCAAATCCGCTTCCGATGGTGACGCTGGTGCTCATGGGTTTCTCGTTGCGGCGGTTGGTTGATTCCGTCTCGCCCCACCAATATGCTCTCTTATCAGTCA
>Ga0075464_10000326_pt1 | contig 20614 bp, 17 predicted proteins | sample DEB19_08_DNA_5_FD_75068 | JGI IMG/M metagenome (GOLD analysis project Ga0075464, IMG submission 75068) | Aqueous microbial communities from the Delaware River and Bay under freshwater to marine salinity gradient to study organic matter... | ecosystem: Environmental > Aquatic > Marine > Coastal ...
CGACGTGGCCTTCGGTTGGCAATCGCCACAATCTTGATTGTTCTTCTGGGTAGTGGCGCTGGTTGGTGGTTCAGCAGCGGGCCTGGTGGGCTTTCTGCCATCCCAGATTTAACTAGCAGAACAGTGGATGACGCGAGATTGGCGCTCGAGGTTTTCGGCGCTGAAATTGAGATTCGCGAGGAAAACAGTGAGAGTGTCGCCAAAGGATTGGTAGTTGCCACCGAACCCGGTGCCGGCTCAATGTATTTTTTCGGCCCCATCAAGCTGCTGGTCTCTTCGGGGCCAAAGTTGGCTTCCGTGCCTGAACTTATCGGCCTAGACCTTGCCTCAGCCAGTGCAAAACTACTCACCTCCGGCTTTAGAGTAGGAACAATTTCGTCTTGGTTCAGCACCAAGCCACTCGGTCAGGTTTACGACTACCTTGGTGCCGATGGTGTACCAATCCCTGAAGCCAGCTCCGTGAACCTAAAGATCTCGCTCGGTGCAATTCCGGTTGTTGCTGGGCTAGATCAGGCAGTTGCCGTTGCGGCAATTGAAGCGGCTGGCCTCAAAATCAGTGAAATCGGTTCAGAGTTCAGCGACACAATCGCTAAGGGACAGGTGATCAGCCTGCTGCCACTGACTGAGCCCCTCGGAAAAGGCTCAGAAGTGAAGTTGTTGGTCTCTAAAGGCCCAAACATCATCGTCATGCCAAAGGTAGTTGGCGAAACCCTCTCGGCCGCTCAAAACCTACTGACAAGCCTTGGGCTTACTGTGATTGTCGATACCAATCAACTTCAGAGCAACTGGGGAGTTTCAAAGGTTAAGCGCGCAAGCCAACCAGCAGGTGCCCAATTGAGGTCAGGCGACCAGGTCACCATCTACTCGAAATAGATTTAGCGCTTGGCCAATTGCTCTGCCACTAGAAAAGCTAGTTCTAGAGACTGCATGTGGTTTAGGCGCGGGTCGCAAACCGATTCGTAGCGCTCTTCGAGGCTGGCCTCGTCAATTGCATCCGATCCACCAAGGCACTCAGCAACGTCATCGCCGGTGAGCTCCACGTGAACTCCACCAGGGAATGTACCGGCAGCCTTGTGAACCTCAAAGAAACCACGAACCTCATCCATGACGTCATCAAAACGACGAGACTTGTAGCCATTTTTGGTGGTTATGCCATTGCCATGCATCGGGTCGGTGATCCAAAGCGGATTGGCTTCTGAATCGCGCACTGCTTCAACCAATTTTGGAAGTTCATCGCGAATCTTGCCGGCACCCATTCGGGTGATAAAGGTCAAGCGGCCCGGCTCGCGATTTGGGTCAAGCTTTTCAATTAGTTCAACGACATCTTCAACCTGGGTTGTCGGTCCAAGCTTCACACCGATTGGGTTGCGAATCTTCGACAAGAAGTCAACGTGAGCGTGATCCATTTGACGGGTGCGCTCACCAATCCAAATGAAGTGCCCAGAGGTGATGTAAGGGTTGCCCGAACGAGAATCAATTCGAGTCATTGGTCGCTCGTAGTCGAACAACAAACCTTCGTGACTGGTGTAAAACTCGGTGGTTCTGAGCTCGTTAAAGTCTGCTCCGCAAGCAGCCATGAACTTGATGGCGCGGTCGATTTCCTGAGCCAGAGACTGGTAGCGGGCGTTGGCTGGGTTGTCTGCGAATCCGCGGTTCCACTCGTGAACCGAGCGCAGATCTGCGAATCCTCCAGTTGTGAAGGCTCGAATCAGATTGAGCGTCGAAGCAGATGTGTTGTAAGCCTTCATCAATCGACGAGGGTCTGGGGTCCGTGATTCTGGGGTGAAGTCATAGCCGTTGATGATGTCTCCGCGGAAAGCCGGAAGCGTCACATCGCCGCGGGTTTCGGTGTCTGAAGAACGAGGCTTGGCAAACTGCCCCGCCATTCTGCCCATTTTAATTACCGGCATCGAGGCACCGTAAGTGAGCACTACTGCCATTTGAAGAATGGTCTTCACACGATTGCGAATGCGGTCGGCGGTTGCGTCAACGAAAGTCTCCGCGCAGTCTCCACCCTGCAGCAAGAATGCCTTGCCCGAGGCGGCCTGAGCTAGGCGGTCACGAAGAATATCTACTTCTCCGGCAAACACCAACGGAGGCATTAGGGATAGCTCACGCTTAACTTCTTCGAGAGCAGCTCGGTCTGGCCAGTTTGGCTGTTGAGCTGCAGGCAGAGTCAGATAGTTGTCGAGCCCAGCAAGCACACCCGGGTTTGGTTCGACGATTTGGTGATTCATGATTATCCGTTTCTACCTAGCGAGCCTGGCTCGTTGTTCTTTGACAGAAGATGCGTAAGCATCTACATATTCTTGACCGCTCAATTTCATGAGTTCATACATGATTTCATCGGTCACGGCACGCAAGACAATTCGATCGCCTTCCATGCCATCAAATCTTGAAAAATCTAAAGGCTGGCCGACGATGATTCCGATTCGGCGAATTCTTGGCAGGCGCTTGCCGATTGGTTGAACTTTTTCGGTGTCAATCATTGCAACCGGGATGACTGGCACCTTGGCCTCGAGGGCCATACGTGCGATGCCGGTTCTGCCCCGATAGAGGCGGCCGTCTGGGCTTCGGGTGCCTTCAGGGTAGATGCCCAACACTTGACCGGTACCCAAGACGCCCAGCCCAGTGTTCAAAGAAGCTTCCGAGGCTTTGCCTCCGGATCGGTCGATTGGCAACTGTCCCGTTGACTTAAAGAACCATCGGGTCAAGGCTCCCTTGATCCCTTTTCCTGTGAAGTACTCGCTTTTTGCTAAGAAGACCACTGGTCTTCTAGATTGCAGCGGCAGAAAGATTGAGTCCGAGAAAGAGAGGTGATTGCTCGCCAGAATTGCAGCACCCGTGGTCGGTATGTTTTCGAGCCCGCGAACCCATGGTCGAAAGAGAACTCGCAGCAGGGGGCCGAGAACAAAGGTCTTCAAAATGAAGTAAGCCAATTTAACCCCTTTGCTCTTCGGTCGGTTTTCGAACTTCCAGTTTAGCGGAGCGCAACCCTCACCAAATCGGCTGCGCCCACTACTCCCGCATCGTTGACAAACTCAGCAACCCTAATCTCGAGTTGTGGTCGAAACCCCTTGGCTGGCAGGTGCTCTAGGTAGGCCGAACGAATCGAGTCGAGAAGCAAATCGCCGGCAGCACTCACTCCACCGCCGATGACCACTACCTCCGGGTCAAGGATTGCTACGAAACTGCCGATCGCCTCTCCCAGCCAGGTACCTAGCTCGTGAAGAACGCGAAGTGCACCTGGGTCTCGGTCGAGAATCGCTTGGTAAACCTCTTTGCCGGTTAGTTCACCAGCTTGCGCTTCCAAAGCCTTGAGGCCAGAACCCATTGGGTCGTTTGAGGAGGCCAATTCTCGAGCGGCTCTCAATAGCGCTGTTCCAGAGCCGTATTGTTCTAGGCAACCATGCTGGCCGCAGCCACAGAGGCGCCCATCTCGAACAACCCGGAGGTGTCCGAGCTCTCCGCCAATTCCGAACCCGCCGCGCAACATTTTGCCTTCAACAATCACTGCCCCGCCAACACCGGTTCCGATTGTCAACATGATCATGTGCTTGAAGTTTTTGCCGGCGCCAAACTGAAACTCAGCCCAGCCGGCAGCGTTGGCGTCATTCTCGATAATTACCGGTACGTCGATTTTGGCTTCGAGCTTGGCCTTGAACGGCTCATTTCGCCAACTCAAATTCGGAGCATAAATAATGTTTGCCTGCTCGGCATCGATAAACCCAGCGGCAGCAACGCCGACACCAAGAATCCGCTGACCCTGAGAAAGTTCGCGAACAAGTTCCACTACTGCGTCGACGAGGGCATCTGGGTTATCAGCAGGTGTGGCGACCCTGCTTTCGCGGTGAATATTGCCTTCGGCGTCAACCAGCGCGGCCGCAATTTTGGTGCCACCGATGTCGATGCCGATTGTGTACATGGAATTCCTCGATCGTGATTTTCTGAGTTATCGAGGGTTTTACCCTCAAGCCAATCTGAGTTTAGTAAAGTTCCCACAATCTTTAGGCGTGGATTTGGTGTTTTCGTTGTCATTTTGCAACAGGACAAAGGCTAGAGTTGTCGAAACTATTTAGAACTGAGGAATGACGATGAAGTCCTATGACACCCCGCCACTAGTAGTCTCTTCGCCCGATGAAAACATCACAGACCTGTTGATTCATCGCCTCAATCAAACCCCAAATGATGCCCTGTTTGCCCTCGATAATGGCGATGGCACCTGGGCAAATCTGACCACCAGAGAGTTCTACGACCGAGTAGTAGCCCTCGCCAAGGGCCTCGTGGCCGCAGGAGTCCAACCCGGCCAGATGGTCGCCATTATGAGCCGCACTCGCTTCGAGTGGACATTGGTTGACTTCGCCATTTGGTTCGCCGGGGCTGTTCCGGTGCCAATCTACGAAACCTCTGCACCAAGTCAGATGGAGTGGATCCTTTCAGACTCTGATGCGGTGATGCTCTTCGTGGAGAACCAGGAGCACGTTGAGCGTTTTGAGCAAATCAAGGCGGCTACTCCCCTAGTTCGAAACATTTACAGCTTCGAAGACGATTCACTCGACAAACTCGTCGAACTCGGCCGTGAGGTGTCGAGCGACACCATCGAGATGCGCCGTAAGTCAGCAAAGCTCAATGACCTTTCCACTCTTATTTACACCTCGGGAACGACCGGCAAGCCAAAGGGTTGCGAGTTGACTCACCGTGGTTTCGTTGAGCTTTGCAAGAACGCCACTCTCGAGCTACCTGAGGTTGTCTACCCAGGCGCAAACATGCTTCTTTTCATTCCTCTAGCCCACGTGTTCGCTCGCTTTATCGAAGTTCTCTGCGTCTATGCCGGCGTTCGCGTCGGTCACCAGCCAAACGCAAAGAACATTGCACCAGCGATGGTGAGTTTCAAGCCAAACTTCTTGCTCGCAGTCCCTCGCGTGTTCGAAAAGGTCTACAACTCTGCAGAGCAAAAAGCTGAAGCAGCCGGGAAGGGCAAGATCTTCCGTAAGGCCGCTTACACAGCAATTGCCTACTCGAAGGCCCTAGACACCGCCAAGGGGCCGTCAATTGGCCTAACCATCCAGCACAAGCTGTTCGATGTTTTGGTCTACAAGAAACTTCGCGCGGCAATGGGTGGCGACGTGAAGTTTGCTGTTTCGGGCGGAGCACCGCTGGGCTCAAGACTCGGCCACTTCTTCAGAGCAATCGGAATGGTTGTCCTCGAAGGATACGGCCTAACCGAGACCACAGCTCCTGCCTCGATTGGTCGCCCAAACAACGTAAAAATTGGCAAGGTTGGCACCATGCTTCCGGGCACCGGCGTGAAGATTGCCGATGACGGAGAAGTCTTGCTTCGTGGAGTAAATATTCTTCGTGGCTACTGGAAAAACCCGGAAGCGACCGCGGCTGCAATTCAAGATGGCTGGTTCAGATCTGGAGACATCGGTGAACTGGACGAGGATGGCTTCTTGTCTATCACCGGCAGAAAGAAAGAACTGATTGTTACTGCTGGCGGCAAGAACGTTGCTCCAACGGCTCTCGAAGACCCACTTCGTGCGAACCCACTGATTGGTCAGGCTGTAGTAATCGGAGACCAAAAACCGTTCGTAGCTGCGCTTATTTCCCTCGACGCTGAGATGCTGCCAATTTGGTTGGCTAACCACGGTGCCGACAAGACCATGAGTTTGAGTGACGCAGCGAAGTCTCCATTGGTTTTGGCAGAAGTTCAGATTGCCGTAGACCGAGTCAACAAGCACTTCTCTAAGGCTGAGTCGATTCGCAAGTTCGTCATCATCGATCGAGAGTTGACTGAAGAGTCTGGTCACCTAACACCTTCGCTGAAGGTCAAGCGAGATGTAGTGGTTCGAGACTTTGCGCCTTCGGTGGAAGAAATCTATGAAACCGGCCCGATGACTGGACCAAGCGAGAAGTTTTAGACAACTCCCTCAATAATCAACCGCGGCCGATTGGTTCCTAATTCTTTAGAAACCAGTCGGTTTCGCGCAATTTCTTCATGGCTAATTTACGCTCACTAGGCTCTAGCCGGTCGAGGTAAAGCAGGCCATCTAGATGATCGCATTCGTGCTGAAGTGCCTGAGCGAGCAACCCAGTGCCGGATACCTCGATAGTTTCACCATCTAAATTAGTTCCGGTCGCCCTCGCAAACTCGTATCGCGCGGTGTTGTGCCAGAGCCCGGGCACCGATAGGCAGCCCTCCCCCACAAGTGTTTTTTCGCCACTCAGTTCAATAATTATTGGGTTGATCAGGTAGCCGACATCGCCATTGATGTTGTAGCTAAAGGCTCGTAGATTCACACCGATTTGTGGCGCGGCGACACCGGCCCGGCCCGGCAATTTGGTGGTGTCGATTAGGTCATCGATGAGCGCACGGATTTTGGGGTCGACTGCCTTGATTTCATCGGAGACTGTTTTTAGGACAGGGTCGCCAAAGAGGCGAATTTCTCTAACCGCCATTGGAGTTTCTAGATTGGGTTGTTGAGACCGTCAACGACAAGTGCGGCTAGTTCACGAGCAGCGTCGCGAGTGCCCTTCTTGAGTTGATCAAACTTAATAACCGAACCGGCAGCAAGAGCTGGGTCGTAAGGGATTCGAACTACGTGGCGAACACGAGTTTGGAAGTGCTGCTCGATTTCATCGAGCTTCACCAAGTTGGTTCCTTGGGTTGCAGTGTTTAGTGCAACTACCGAGTTGCGGACCAAATCGCCATAGCCATTGGCTTCTAGCCAGGTAAGGGTCTCCGAGGCCAAACGGGCCTCATCTACCGAACCTCCAGACACAATGACTAGGCCGTTGGCGCGCTGCAGAGTTGGGCGCATCACTGAGTGAACAATGCCGGTGCCGCAGTCAGTCAAGACGATTGAGTAGTAACGAGCAGCCATGTCGGCAACCACGTTGTAGTCACCCTCGTCAAAAGCTTCCGAGAGCATTGGGTCGCTGTCTGAGGCTAGAACATCAAGTCGGCTGACGTCTCTCGAAACCATGGTCGAAAAGTCGGTGAAGCCGTCTACAGCGGCAGCACGGTTGACAACATCACGAACAGTAAATCGGGTTGATTTGCTGACGCGCTCAGCCAGGGTTCCGCGGTCTGGGTTGGCGTCAATCGCAATGATGCGGTCTTCGCGAGACAGCGACAGGGCCATGCCCAGCAGCGTGCTCACTGTGGTTTTTCCCACTCCGCCTTTGCGAGTGAGGATTGGAACGAACTTAGCGCCGCCATCAAGGGAAGCGCCGATTCTTGCATCAATTGCTTTGCGCTCACGAATTTTTGGGGAGTCGCCAAGGTTGATGTTTTTTAGGCTGAGGAAGTAAACAAAACGGCGCCAGCCCGCTTCTGGGCTTGGTCGGTTGCGGGCGCTCACGTCGATTAGGCGATCTGCGGTCAGCATTGCGGCTGGCTCAGGCTGGCTAAACATTTCACCGCGAAGGCTGTCGCGGCGCGAGTAGTTGGCGCGAACTACCGGCTCTGTGTCGATTTTGTCTAGCTCTCTCGAGAAGCGAGGCTCCTCAGAGACAACCTCAATCGAAGAAGTGCTGGGGGTTGTGTCGACCGCGCCGGCGTCTACTGCAACTTCGGCCAGGGAGTGGGTGCGCTCAACTTCGTTAGCCTCTGCAGGCTTGCGCGGCGCCAAAAAATCAGCCTGTTCGTCTTCAGGTTTTTTACCCCAAATAGCCAAAGTGATTCTCCTTGATACGGCGCGAAAATGTTCGCACGAGCGTTTACTAGCCTCCCCAGTTTACCCGCAGAAGCTTTAAGCTGCTGTTAATCTTGGCTGTCAACGACCATGATGAGGTCTCCGGCTTCAACCGGAGCAGTCTTTGGCATCGCCAATCTCTTGACCACGCCGGCCATGCTGGCAGTAATTGTCGCTTCCATTTTCATTGCTTCAATGGTGGCAACCGGCTGACCGATTTCAACGTGAGTTCCTTCAACAACCTGCAGAGTCACAACACCAGCAAAAGGCGCGGCAACGTGTCCGAGGTTTTTGACATCGGCTTTTTCAGCCTGAACCACGTTCACTGAAATCTTGCGGTCACGGATGTTGATTGGCCGTAGCTGACCATTGAGAGTTGCCATGACTGTCCTGAATCCCTTGGCATCTGGGGTTCCGATAGCCTCGAGGCCGATGTAAAGGCGAACACCCTTGGCAATTTCAACAACATGCTCTTTGCCCTGCTCAAGACCGTAGAGGTAATCCACGGTGTCGATGGTGTCTAGACGACCAAAGCTCTCTTGAGACTTCTTAAACTCCTCGGTTGGCCCAGGGAACAACAAGCGGTTCAGGGTGTCGCGCTTCAGCGTGGAATCGGTTCCCTGCAAGATCGCTAGATCTTCAGGGGCAACCGGAGTCACACCAAACTTGAGGTTCTTTCCCTGAAGAACCTTTGAACGGAATGGCTCTGGCCATCCTCCTGGCAAATCACCCAACTCGCCAGCCATAAAACCAACCACAGAATCTGGGATGTCGTAATTTTGCGGGTTTTCAGCAAAATCAGCCGGGTCGGCATTGACGGCTACAAGGTGCAGTGCCAAATCTCCAACAACCTTTGATGACGGGGTTACCTTGGTAGGGCGTCCAAGAATCTTGCTGGCCGCCGCATACATGTTCTCGACTTTTTCAAACTGGTCGCCGAGACCGAGCGCAATGGCTTGCTGACGAAGATTTGACAACTGACCACCAGGAATTTCGTGGTGGTAAACCCGACCGGTTGGGCCAGGAAGACCTGACTCAAATGGTGCGTAGACCTTTCGGACCGCTTCCCAGTAGGGCTCAAGATCGGCAACCGCAGATAGCGCAATCCCGCTGTCTCGTTCGGTGTGAGCAAGTGCTGCAACCAGCGCAGAAGCAGAAGGTTGGCTAGTCGTTCCGGCCATGGGCGCGCTGGCAACATCCACCGCGTCTACACCAGCGTTGATAGCCGCCATGAGAGTCGCCAGTTGGCCACCAGCGGTGTCGTGAGTGTGAAGGTGAACTGGCAGGTCAAAACGCTCTCTCAGGGCGGTTACGAGCTTTGCAGCAGCTGCAGGTCGCAAGAGGCCGGCCATGTCTTTGATGGCAATGATGTGAGCACCAGCGGCAACTATTTGGTCAGCTAGACCCAAGTAGTAGTCGAGGGTATAGAGCTTCTCTTCTGGGTCGAGCAAATCAGCGGTGTAGCAAAGCACCACTTCAGCCACTGCGGTGCCGGTCTTGAGGACCGCATCGATGGCTGGCTTCATCTGGTCGATGTCGTTCAAAGCGTCGAAAATGCGGAAGATGTCCACTCCAGTGGCAGCCGCTTCGGCAACGAAACTCTCGGTCACCTCGGTTGGATACGGAGTGTAGCCAACTGTGTTGCGACCTCGAAGAAGCATCTGAATACAAAGGTTTGGCATGGCCTCACGCAAGGCTTCCAGTCTTTGCCATGGGTCTTCGCCCAAGAATCTAAGCGCAACGTCGTAGGTGGCCCCACCCCAGGCCTCAACAGACAACAACTGAGGTGTCATTCGAGAAACGTAGGGTGCAACCTGAACTAGGTCGCGGCCTCTAACCCGGGTGGCCAACAAAGATTGGTGTGCGTCTCTGAAAGTGGTGTCGGTAATAGCAACCGCAACTTGCTCGCGGAGGTGCTTCGCGAAACCCTCAGGACCGAGCTCAAGGAGGCGCTGCCTTGAACCCGCCGGGGCGGCAACGCTCAAGTCAAGCTTTGGCAACTTTGCGGCTGGGGTCAGGTGGTGACCCTCGCGGCTACCGTTTGGTTGGTTCACTGTGACGTCGGCCAACCAAGACAGAATCTTGGTTCCTCGGTCAAGCGATTGCTTAGCCAAGAAGAGCTGCGGGCGCTCATCGATGAAAGAAGTGCTCAGATCTCCACTAGCAAAAACCGGGTCGTCAAGAACCGCCTGCAAGAAAGCAATGTTGGTTGATACCCCGCGGATGCGGAACTCGGCCAAACCGCGCTTTGCGCGAGTAACTGCAGATTTGAAGTCGCGGCCAGTGGCAATCAACTTCACGAGCATTGAGTCGAAGTGCGGGCTCACTTCGGCGCCAGTCGAAACAGTTCCACCGTCAAGACGGATTCCAGCACCGCCAGGAGATCGGTAAGTGGTGATCTTTCCGGTGTCCGGTCTAAAGTTTGCGGCTGGGTCTTCGGTTGTGATTCGGCACTGGATTGCGAAGCCGTGCATCTGAATCTTGTCTTGAGTCAGACCAAGATCATGCAGGCTTTCGCCCGCGGCGATTCTCATCTGGCTTTGAACTAAGTCGATATCGGTGATCTCTTCTGAGACAGTGTGCTCAACCTGGATTCGTGGGTTCATTTCGATGAACACGTGCTTGCCAGCGTTTGGCCCAACTGTGTCAATCAAAAACTCAACTGTGCCAGCGTTTTGGTATCCAATTTGCTCAGCAAAAGATACGGCGTCACGGTAGAGAGTGAAACGAAGCTCATCATCGATGAGTGGCGCTGGAGCAATCTCGACAACCTTTTGGTTTCGGCGCTGGATCGAGCAGTCGCGCTCGAACAGGTGAACCACGTTTCCTTGAGTGTCGGCCAAAATTTGAACTTCAATGTGGCGAGGGCGAAGAACTGCCTGCTCTAGAAATACTCGGGCATCCCCGAAGGCGCTCTCAGCTTCTTTCGAAGCCTCAATTAGCGCTGCTCTCAAATCTTTGAACTCTGCAACTCGGCGCATGCCTCGGCCGCCACCACCGGCAACTGCTTTTACGAAAATTGGAAAACCGATGTCCTCGGCAAGACCAACGAGCTCTTCGATATCTGCAGATGAAGGGCTGGATTTCAAAACCGGAACGCCGGCGCGAATCGCAGCTTCCTTGGCGATTACCTTGTTGCCGGCCATCTCTAGAACATCTGAGCTTGGGCCAATGAAGGCAATGCCGTTGGCACGAGCAGCTTCTGCCAGCTCTGGATTTTCAGACAAAAATCCGTAGCCTGGGTAGATTGCGTCTGCGCCGCTCTCCTTTGCCACCCGGATAATCTCGGCGACATCGAGGTAGGCACGGACTGGGTGACCGATGGTGCCAATCTGGTAGGCCTCATCCGCTTTGAGTCGGTGAGTCGAGTTGCGATCCTCAAAAGGAAACACTGCGACTGTTTTTGCCCCGAGCTCAAAAGCCGCTCGAAATGCCCGAACCGCGATTTCTCCGCGGTTAGCAACCAGAATTTTCTTAAACATTGGATCCTTTGGTTCGTTTAAAGCAACATCGAGATTAATTACACCTTGGATAAAAAGGTAGCCTATAAAAGTGCACGTACTTAGCGTTAGCTCCCTAAAGGGAGGCGTAGGAAAGACGACGGTGGCCCTGGGGCTCGCCTCGGCAGCTTTCGCGCGCGGTCTAAAAACCTTGGTCGTAGATCTCGACCCCCAGTGTGATGCTACGACTGGCCTTGCTGTGTCGCCAGAGTTTAGTGAGACTGTCGCGGAGGTTCTTCAAAGCCCCAAGTTGAATGTGGTTCAGCGGGCAATCACTCCGAGCGGCTGGGGCTCCGTTGGTACCGGCAAAATTGATGTTCTGATCGGTTCCCCAAGAGCTCTAAATTTTGACAGCCCCAATCCAACCCTCCGGGATGTCTGGAAACTCGAAGAGGCTTTGAGTCGAGTCGAGAAAGACTATGACTTGGTCATAATCGACACCCCACCGTCAATCAATGGGCTCACCAGAACCGCGTGGGTTGCTAGCGATCGAGTTTTGATTGTTTCTGAACCCTCAATTTTTTCCGTGGTTGCAGCCGACAGAGCCATGAGAGCAATCGATGAGCTCAGGAGAGGCCTAACGCCTCGGCTCCAAGCACTCGGTGTGGTGATTAACCGGATCAGACTGCAGTCAAAAGAGCATGAATTTAGAGTCAATGAACTAAAACAGATGTTTGGCACCAAATTGCTTAGCGTTCAGCTCGAAGAACGAGCGTCACTGCAGCAATCACAAGGGGCAGCCAGACCAATTCACAACTGGCCCGGCGAAAACGCAGTCGAAATCGCCGATATTTTTGATGAAATCCTAGAAGCCGCATTGCTCTCGTTTGAGGATTCGATTGGCAAGAGAGTGGTCAAGAACGACAAACGTTTTGCGCGTCTGACCAAAATTATGCGCGGGCAAGACTTGGATGAGGTCTTAGAAATTGAGGCCCTTGATGCGGGCGAAGTTCTTAATCTTGCGGCAGAGCCTGCCGAAGCTGTAAAGGACTAAACAGCTTTTCTGGTTGACCGACGAGCGGCGAGCTCATCCATGTCATCGATGTGGTTCTCTTTCATGTTGACCAAACTCGCTTCGACCTCGCGCAAAACCTTGCCAACTGCGATACCAAAAACGCCCTGACCTCGGTCTAGCAAGTCCATCACTTCGTCTTTGGTGGTGCACAGGTAAACTCGGGCGCCATCTGACATCAACGTTATCGATGCGAGGTCATTGATGCCTGCTGCATGCAACTGGTCGGCAGCAATGCGGATTTGTTGAAGCGAAACACCGGTGTCAAGAAGTCTCTTGACGAGCTTCAAAACCAGAATGTCCCTAAATGCGTAGAGGCGCTGAGAGCCTGATCCAGCGGCACCGCGAACACTTGGCTGAACTAGCCCGGTTCTGTCCCAGTAATCAAGTTGGCGATAAGTAATGCCACAAGCAGCGGCAGCCGAAGTTCCTCGGTAGCCCACCTTTGGGTCGGCCGAAGGCAGCCCGTCGGTGAAAAGCATGTTCTCCGAGTAGCTTGATGGAGCGTTCGATTCTGAGTCAGACATCTTGGCTCCTTTCGACTTTTCTAAGGTTCAACTTCAGGTTTAACTACAGCCTTAATTGTTGCCCTGCATTGGCAATAAGTCCCGTTAATTTAAAGCCGCGGCGTGTCGCCCCAAACGACGGGGATTTTATGCGTCGAGCTTGGCAATTACAGAGCGAATCAACTCGGCACGAATCGATGAAAATTGGTTTTCAATTTCAGCCGCGTAGTGTGCAGCTCTCGAGCGGCTCGCGGTGTCATTTTTGCGCAGCACCGGTGCCACAACTCCCTCGATGATCCCAATTTCGCGATCAGCTGAGGCCTTGAGGCCACGCAGGTGACGAGGCTGGATTCCGAAGCGCTGAAGATGAACGATTGCTCGAGCGATTTCCACATCAGACTGCTCAAAAGGCGCCTGCCCCAGAAGGCTGACGTCTTGCGATTCAGCGATGAGAGCATCGGTGATGGCGGTTTCCGCAATCAACTCCAGCTGGCTCAGACGCTTTCCGCGAGCCTGACGAAGGTGCGATGCGTTTACTGGTCCAGAACCTGGAAGGCTCGGGGCGCGCCCCTCATCTAAGTCTGAAAGATAGTTTCGAATCACCTTCAGCGGCAAATATTGGTCTCTTTGCAGCTCAAGAACGATGCGAACACGATCGATGTCTAGGTCGGTGAATTTGCGATAGCCAGAAGCGGTTCGCTGCGGCGTGACCAGCCCCTGCTCTTCTAGAAAACGCAATTTCGACGGAGTCAAGTCGGCAAAGTCGACGCAGAGAACGGCCAACACCTGTCCGATATTGAATAGTTTCGCTGGCCGAGCTGTAAATAGCTTGGCGGCTGGTTGTGCAGACAACTAGTCCCCCTGGGTCAAGTCAGAATGGGATGAATAAAAAGTTAGTCGGAATTTACCGATTTGCACTTCTGCTCCATCCACTAAAACTGCGGTGTCAATGCGAGCACCGTCAAAATATGTTCCGTTCAGCGACGCGAGGTCTTTCACGAGGAAATCGTTTCCTTTACGAATGAACTCCGCATGCCTTCTGGACACTGTTACGTCATCTAGAAATATGTCTGCGTTTGGGTGCCTACCGACTGTGGTGACATCCTGGTCAAGCAAGAATCTCGAGCCCGAATTTGGGCCACGTTTGGAGATTAGAAGCGCCGATCCGGCTGGCAAAGCTTCAATTGCCAACTGCTCTTCTTTTGAAAGATTTAGCCCAGATTCGGTGAGTAGATCCTCATTGAATCGCAGTGTTGATTCGACCTCGTCTGACGAGCCCCCAAAGCCCAACCCTGATGATTCCATGTCTCCCTGACTCCTTCGCCCTTTAGCCTATAGGACTCTCGTACGGCTAGTTTTCACTACTTCACGCACTTGGCGCAAGTAGACAATACCCGCCCACCAGTAGAGACCCATCCCCCAAAGTGCGAACGCCCAGGCCAGTGGCAAAACAATAAATTCAGCGGCAACCCAAAGGTCTGCAATTAGCAAGAGCGGAAAGGCGTAGAGCAAAGCGAAGGTTCCGGCTTTACCCAGGTAGTGAACCGGCAAAGGCCCATAACCGTGAGTGGCTAAGACTGGATAGGCAATCAGCAGCACAAAATCCCGGCCGATGATTACTGCTGCCAACCAAGCGGGAATTACTCCCGTGATTGACAGGGCCACCAGCGTCGAAAAGATGTAGAGGCGATCGGCAGCTGGGTCTAGTAGCTGGCCGAGCCTCGTGACCTGGTTGAATTTTCTTGCGAAATAGCCATCCAGGTAGTCGGTGACGCTGGAAATTGCTAAAACGATAATGGCCATTAGGTTTTGCTCTTCAAGCAGCAAAACCAGAAAAACCGGAACTAGGGCCAGCCGAAGGGCGCTCAAGAGATTGGGCAGAGTGAAGAACTGCTGCGTGAGGCTTAGGTTCGAATTCTCTGACATGCTCTGATATTACGCACCCTTAGCCACCACGAACCCCTTATCGGGCCGGTATAGCCAATCTCTGCACGCCAGTAAATTTTTCAGCCACCCGAATAACCTGATTGCTGTAGCCAAATTCGTTGTCGTACCAGATATAGAGAACCACGTGATTGCCGCTTGAGATTGTGGCCAAACCATCAACTATGCCGGCCCTTGGCGAGCCGACGAAATCGGTAGAGACCACTTCTGGCGACTCAATGAAGTCAATCTGGTCATGCAAATTCGAAAAGAGAGATGTGTTTCTAAGAAGGGCGTTTATCTCTTCGCGACTAACATCCCGGCCCAACTCAAGATTGAGAATCGCCATCGAGACATTTGGGGTCGGCACTCGAATGGCATTACCAGTGAGCTTTCCCTCAAGCTCTGGCAGTGCTTTCGCTACCGCCTTCGCGGCGCCTGTTTCGGCAATTACAAGGTTCATAGGGGCAGAGCGCCCGCGTCGGTCACCCTTATGAAAGTTGTCAATGAGGTTTTGGTCATTGGTGTACGAGTGGACTGTTTCGACGTGACCATATTTCACGCCATAGGCATCGTTTACAACTTTTAGCACCGGTGTGATGGCATTCGTGGTGCATGATGCGGCAGTAAGAATCTGATCCGAAGTGGAGATAGTCGAGTCGTTTATGTCGAAAACGATATTCTTCAGCTCCCCCTTCCCCGGTGCAGTTAGCAGAACCCGCGAAACGCCTTTGCTCTTGAGGTGTTGCGATAGACCAACTTCGTCTCGCCAGATGCCGGTGTTATCTATGACGAGAGCGTTTTTTATGCCGTAAGACTCATAATCAATGGTGGCCGGATCATTCGCGTAAATCACCTGGATTCTAGTTCCGTTGGCAATTATTTGGTCGGAGTCATTATCTAGGCTGATCACGCCGTTGAATTTTCCGTGCACCGAATCTCTCCGCAACAAACTCGCTCGCTTAACCAAGTCGTTGTCGCTGCCTTTTCTCACGACTATTGCTCGCAATTTCAGGCGATCGCTCGCGCCCTCATTCGCAATCATTAGGCGGGCAAGCAGGCGTCCAATTCGACCAAAACCATACAAAACGACATCCACCGATTCTTCAGGCAGGGCCGCAGGGCTTTGGCCCGCCAGTGCCGCTTCGATCTCTGACGCGGACGAGTTTGGACTGACCATCTCAAGCATCCTGCCTAGGTCCAAATTTGCTGGCGGCAACTCCAGATCAGCAAGTTTGGTAAGCAGCTCAAAGGTGTTTTTTGGATCCAGCTCTGCCCCTAGAAGGTGCCTTGCGTAACGGTGGGCTTTCAAAATTTCGAGCGCCGACTTATTGACGAGGCTAGAGCCATAGATGTTTGTTGCCACAGAATGATTGCGAAAAAGCGAACCGACCAGCGGAACGAGTTGCTCCGCGAATCCCTGCCTTTGCGCCCAAATTGCGTCGTTGGAATCTGGGGAAATCTTCATTGATTTGCCTTAGTTGCTAGATGTTATAAGTGTCTCTCGTCTACACCGTTGTAGTTAGACAGAGGTCTAATGAGAGCGTTAGAAGCTAACTGTTCCATTATGTGTGCTGTCCAACCAGTAATTCGCGCAGCAACAAAAATCGGGGTGAAGGTTAGGGTGTCAAATCCCATCAGGTGGTAAGCCGGGCCAGATGGGTAGTCGAGGTTTGGCAAGATGTTTTTGCGCTCGGTCATAGCGGTCTCGAGACCTTCGTAAAGCTCCAAGACATCGGGACGGTTGTAATACTCGACCAGTTTCACCATCGAGGCACGCATGGTTGGAACTCGCGAGTCGCCCTTTTTGTAGACCCGGTGCCCAAAACCCATTATTTTGCGCTTTTCGGCGAGCGCCTTCTCCAGCCAAGCTTCAGCTCTAGTTGCGGCATCGGGACCAAAACCAATCTCGTCAAAAACATGCAGCACGGCTTCATTCGCTCCGCCGTGCAGTGGACCCTTGAGTGCACCAATTGCTCCGGTCACGGCTGAGTAAAGATCCGACAGGGTGGAGGTGATGACTCTCGCCGTGAAGGTAGAGGCGTTGAAGGAGTGCTCGGCATAAAGAATGAGTGACACGCGAAAAGCATCCACCACAATCGGTGCCGGAATTTCGCCGAAGGTCATCCACAGAAAATTTTCTGAGTAGTCAAGGTCTGCTCTTGGCTCAATCAGGGGCTGGGAGTGACGTCTGCGCTGATCGTAGGCAACGATGGCAGGCAACTTGGCAAACAACAAGATGGATTTAGCCAAATTGCCCTCGGGCGAGGCGTCATCAACCTCTGGGTCAGAAGCGCCAATAACACTGACTGCGGTTCTAACCACGTCCATCGGATGAGCGGTAAGCGGCAGTGCGTCAATAACTTTTCTAACGGCTGGGTCAAGGGCACGCTCGGATCGCTCTTTAGTGGCGAAAGCCAAGAGTTCGGTCGCAGTTGGCAACTCCCCCTTCCAAAGTAGCCAGGCGACTTCTTCAAAACTCTTTGAGGCGGCAAGCTCTTGCACCGGATACCCGCGATAGAGAAGTGAGTTTGTCTCTGGGTTCACTTTTGAGACAGCAGTATTGTCGACTACTACTCCGGCAAGACCCTTAAAAATCTGCGGTTCGGTTTCAGTCATGGTCGCTCCTATGCGATTTCTAGCAGTTTTTAGTGTTCTACGTGGCCATCAAGTGAGAAATTGAAGATTCCTGAATCGAATTGGTTGTAATCCTCATAATCAAGAAGGTCATAGAGCTCAGCCCGAGTCTGCATCTCTCCAACCACGCTTTGAAGCGAACCTTCGTCCTTTAGTGCATCCAGCCCCCGCATTGCCGAGCCCATTGCCAGCCTCAGCAGAGAAACGGGATAAATCACAATGTTGATGCCGATGTCTTGCAACTGTTGCTTTGAGAAGAGTTCACTCTTTCCAAACTCAGTCATGTTGGCGAGTAAGGGAACATCGATTGCCGCGCGCATCGCCTCAAACTCGCTGAGGTCTTTCATAGCCTCCGGAAAAATGGCATCCGCCCCGGCATCAACCAATCGTTTTGCACGATTCACAGCGGCTGCCATTCCATCAACAGCACGGATGTCGGTTCTTGCCATAATCAACAGGTTTGGGTCACGCCTTGCATCAACAGCCGAAGCAATCCTCTTGATGGCGGTGTCGGTGTCAACAACAGCCTTCCCATCAAGGTGACCGCAACGCTTTGGGTTCACCTGGTCTTCGATGTGCAGCCCCGCCACTCCAGCATCCTCCAGAGTTTGAACTGTGCGAGCTAGGTTTAGAGGTTCACCAAAACCGGTATCGGCATCTACGAGTGCGGGCAAGTCAGTCATACGTGCAATCTGCTGAGACCTTCCAGCAACTTCGGTGAGCGTCGTCAAACCGATGTCAGGCAGGCCAAGATCTGCCGCTAAAACCGCGCCAGAAATGTAGACGCCGTCAAAGCCCTTGCGCTGAATCAACTTCGCTGAAAGAGGGTTGAAGGCTCCAGGGAATTGAAGCAATTCACCTCCGGCAAGTCGCTCTCGAAAGATTCGACGTTTCTCGCTTGGTGTGGTGTTTGAGTAGAGCATTAGAAGAGACCCTCTGGGCTCTTCACTGAACTCAACAGCCCGGCCTTAGCCTGGATGGTTAGCCCCCCAATTTCTTCGGCGGTGAGCTCGGGAAGCCTTTGCACCAAAGCCAAGAATCGCTCGATTTCTTTAGGCTCCAAGACGTCAGCGGCTAGCAAGCGAAACTTCTGGATGTACTGCTCCCGTGCGAAGGGCTTAGCGCCGAGAGGATGGGCATCCGCGACCGCAATCTCATCGATGATTTTGCTGCCATCGACCATAGTGATTTCAACGCGACCGCCAAACGCCTTGTCAGCAGGGTCAATTGAGTGATAGCGACGAGTCCACTCTTTATCTTCGAGCGTGGTGGTCTTCATCCAAAGCTCAACGGTGTCCGGTCTAGCTGCACGCTCAGGTGCATAGCTGCCCTCGTGATCCCAAGCGCCATCTTGCAGCGCTACCGAGAAGATGTATGGAATCGAGTGGTCTAGAGTCTCGCGACTGGCTGTTGGGTCGTACTTCTGAGGGTCATTGGCTCCTGAACCAATCACAAAATGCGTGTGGTGGGAGGTGTGAATCACAATCGCTTCAACATTCTTCGGGTCGGTCACCTCTGGGTGTTCTCGGTGCAACTTGCGACCAAGGTCAATCAACGCCTGCGCCTGATACTCGGCAGAGTGCTCTTTTGTATAGGTGTCCAAGATTGCCAACTTGGCTTCTCCCGGCTCTGGCAACGGAACTTCGTAAGAAGCGTTTGGTCCATCCAGCAGCCAAGCAATTACGCCGTCTTCGCCCTCGTAAATTGGCGTCGGGCTAGTTTCTCCGCGCATCGCACGGTCTACTGCCTCCACCGCCATTTTGCCCGCGAAGGCTGGGGCATGAGCCTTCCAACTTGAGATTTCTCCCTTGCGAGACTGACGTGTGGCGGTTGTGGTGTGCAGCGCTTGAGAGATTGCTTGGTACATGGTCTCCACGGAAAGACCCAACATTGTGCCAATTCCGGCAGCCGCTGAGGGGCCGAGATGAGCTACGTGGTCAATCTTGTGCTTGTGGAGGCAAATTGATTTCACCAAGTCGACTTGAATTTCGTATCCGGTTGCGATGCCACGGATAAGGTCTGCGCCGGTAGCACCAACGTGTTGGGCTACAGCAAGAATTGGCGGAATGTTGTCGCCCGGGTGCGCGTAGTCTGCGGCCAGAAAAGTGTCGTGGAAATCGAGTTCTCTAACGGCTACACCGTTTGCCCAGGCAGCCCATTCGACGGAAACTCGAAGTTCGGCCGTTTCGCCCATAACATTGGCACCCTTGCCATTCTTAGTTACCGGATGAGCCAGTGCCTGCGACCTAGCAGCCACCACCGGTCTTCTGGTTAGCGATGCCGCTGCGACAGAAGCGTTGTCGATGATGCGATTGATCACCATTTCGACAACCGCTGGGGCTACCGCAACCGGGTCAGCCGCAACCTCGGCAATTTTCCAAGCCAGCTGATCTTTGCGAGCTAGGTTCTCTTCGCTTTTGTAAACCCGAACGTGATGCAGCTTCATTGTTGCTCCTATTTTTCGGGGTCAGGCGACCCTGTGTGTAGCGACTCGGGATTGAGCCGCATCCAAGCTAAATTTCAAACTCTGATAAAGATGAACCTGGGTTGCGCTGGCAGCCAGCTCACCGTTTCCAGCGACAATTGCCTCGATGATAACCAAGGTCTCTATGGCCGCAGCCCTCAGGCGGTCGGGGTTGCTTCGCGAAAGCCTACGAATTCTAGATAGGTGCAGGTGCAGCGTCTTGAGCGCAGCAACCAGATATGGGCTACTAATCGAATCCTCGATGGCACGGTCGAGCTTTTCGTTCAGCTGGTAGTAGGCGCGGATACCAATCTCTCCCGAATCAATGAGGCCAGCCGCCTCGCGAAACTGATTGGCCAGTAAACCAAATACTTGGCTATCTCCTCTAGCAGCAGCCAACCTTGCAGCCTGCTGCTCGAGTGGTTGGCGAAGCTCATAGAGCTCAGCAATGTCATCTACCGAAATATCGGTGACGATTAACCCTCTGCCGGCCTGAGGTTGGATGAGTCCGTCTTTGCGTAACTGAGAGAGTGCCTCGCGCAGAGGAGTTCGGGAGACACCAATTCGGGCAGCCTGCTCAACCTCGGCCAAAACTGTTCCAGGGGTGAGGGTGCCATCGACGATTTCGTCAAGCAAAGACTGATAGGCCTTCTCGCTTGCTCTCATAATGACTTCCCTGCTCAGTGAACTATTTCGTGGCTATTGTATGCACAGAATCAAATAATAAACATTATTTCGCGATAATTAGCAATATTAGGCAATCTTTGTATACATTTAGCATTACTTAGATGATATTGGGTCGACTCAACTTCAGGTAAGCGCGTCAGGTGATGCCAACGGGGGCTTCATTTCTCAATGAGGAGAAAACATGACTA
>Ga0075464_10000327_pt1 | contig 20599 bp, 33 predicted proteins | sample DEB19_08_DNA_5_FD_75068 | JGI IMG/M metagenome (GOLD analysis project Ga0075464, IMG submission 75068) | Aqueous microbial communities from the Delaware River and Bay under freshwater to marine salinity gradient to study organic matter... | ecosystem: Environmental > Aquatic > Marine > Coastal ...
ATCCAGCAAGAAGCCCGTAAGTCAGCATACGAGCAAGCTAAGGCTTTGCTTGACAATGCAGCATCTGAGAAGCGTGACCTTTCAGGTGAAGAAACACAGACTTACGAGCGTATTATGGCTGACATTGACGAGAGAGCAAAACTCATTGAGTCAATCAAGGCTACAGCAGAGCGTGAAGAAAGAGCAGCAGAAGCTGCAGCTTCTTTCAAGCCTTCTGAAAGCACTCGTTCAACCGACTCTGACATCCTTCGTGCAATTGCTCGTGGCGAACAGCGTGGTTTTGAGTTCGCACCAAACGCAGAACAGAGAACACTTGTTGGTTCATCTAACACAGTTCCTGCTTCGTTCTACAACCAGGTATTTCAGGTTGCTCGTCTAGTTGGCCCAATGCTAACTACAAGCCAGATTTTCAACACTACTTCTGGTGAGAACCTAACTATCCCTACCCTTACTGCTCGTTCAACTGCTGCTGTGGCTACTGCTACTCAGTCAATTGGTGCAAGCGACCCAACATTCAGCTCAATCACTCTTGGTGCTTACAAGTATTCATTCCTTGTCGGCGTGGCCAACGAACTGATTGCTGATGCTGGATTTGACCTTACATCTCTAATCGCTGAACAAGCTGGTAACGAAATCGGTTTCCGTGTAAACAACGACCTAACTTTAGGAACTGGAACTGTCCAGCCTAACGGTTTGGCTACTGTTGCAGGTTCTGCTGTTACTGGTGGAACTGCTGTATCAGGTGCGTTTACTTACGACAACCTAGTTGACCTTGTTTACAACATTGATGGTTCTGCTCGTCAGTTGCCTGGTGTTGGTTTCCAGATGTCAACTTCTTCACTTGGTGTTCTTCGCAAGTTGAAGGATGGTGCAGGTAACTACATCTTCGTTCCAGGAACTACTGGTGCGCCTGACACAGTTCTAGGTTTCCCAGTTTATGAGAACCCTGCCGTAGCTGCTGTTGGTCTTGGTGCTAAGTCTGTTCTATTCGGCCACCTACCTTCATACAAGGTTCGTATTGCTGGTGGAATTGATATTGCACAGTCACCTGACTATGCATTCAACCAGGATGTCACAACATTCCGTGTAAAGATGCGTGTTGATGGTAACTTGACTCACGCAAGCCACATCAAATACTTCAAGGGTGGCGCAAGCTAACCCCTGAGTTAAACTGAAAGCCCCCCTAGTGTGCGTAGGCATTAGGGGGGTTTTCTTATGCTATTCTAGTCTTACTTACTACGAAAGGCAATAAATGGGAAAAATAAAGGGTGCTGTATCTGTTGTTTCTAATAGTCCGTATCTTCCTACTGGTTATGGTATTCAGTCTGGTTATCTTGTAGAGCGTTTGAAGCGTGATGGCGTTGATGTTGCAGCTTTGAGTAACTATGGTTTGGATGGTATCAATAGCACTTTGAAGACACCTTATTGTGAGATTCCACATTATGCTAGGGGTTTTGAAAATTACTCTAATGATGTGATTGCTATGAATCATGCTCACCATGTTGGTAATGCTAGACAGGCTTCTAAGACACAGTTGAATGATGTGCTATTTACTTTGTATGACGTGTGGGTATTCAAGGGTAAAGCGTTTGACAATGTTCGTCAGATAGCTTCTTGGACACCACTAGACCACATCACTATTCCGCCTAATGTTTTGAAATGGCTGAAACGTTCTAATGTGCTTCCTATTGCTATGTCTCCGCATGGTAAGAGACAGATGGAAGAGAATGGTTTGGAGTGTGAGTATATTCCACACGCTGTTGACACTAAGACTATGAAACCTACCCGAACTATCAATGGTGTTGATGGTCGCAAGTTTATGAATGTTGATGATGATGATTTCCTTGTTGGTATGAACGCAGCTAATAAGGCTTCTGGTCTTGTTCACCGTAAGGCTTTTGCAGAGAACCTTATGGCTTTTAGCATTTTTGCTAAGAACCGCCCTAACGCTAAAATCTATTTACACACAGACCCTTTTGGTGGTGCTGGTGGCTGGAATCTATTTATCCTTTGTGAATCTTTAGGTATCAAACCTGAGCAAGTGTTGTTTCCTGATATTGCTGACTACCGTTATGGTATTAGTCAAGAAGTTTTAGCTGGATACTATACCGCTATGGATGTTCTGTTGACACCTTCTTTTGGAGAAGGTTTCGGTGTGCCTACTATTGAAGCACAAGCCTGTGGGACAAGAGTTATTGGCTCTAACTGGGCTGCTACACCTGACCTTGTATCTGAAGATTCTTGGCTTGTTGATGGGCAACCTGCTTGGGATGCAGGTCAGAACGCTTGGTGGCAGACACCTTCTATTCCTTCTATTGTGAACGCTCTTGAAGCTGCTTACGCTAAGAAGGGTGAAAAGTCTGCAAAGAGCATTGAGTTCGCTAAACAGTTTGATGTTGATACTGTTTGGTCTAATGAGTGGCTACCGTTATGGAAGAAACTATTAGCGTGATACCAGTTTTAGGGTTTCTAACTTTAAAACGCTTTGACCTTGCTGACAGGCTTCTAGCGAGCATTGACTATCCAGTAGAAGACTTAGTTATTGTAGATAACTCTGGGAAGCAAGAGTATAAACCTGTGAAACCTGAATTGGTTAAGCGAATGTGGCTTATTCAAGTTCCGCATGGTCTTGGCTATGGTGGTGGGCTAAACCTGATTGTGAAGACTACTCCTTTTGCACCGTATTGGGTTTTGTTGAATGATGATAGTGTCCTTGCACCTGGTTCGTTAGAGAAGATTGCTACTGAAGCAGACCCTAATACCATCAACTTTTTGAGCATTATGCCTAAATGGTCTGGCTTTGTTTTGGGTGAAAAGGTTGTGAAGGATGTTGGCTTGTTTGATGAGCGTTTTCATCCAATCTATTTTGAAGATAACGACTATGAGCGCAGGATAATTCACGCTGGTTTTGAAGCTAAGTTTATTCACGCTAGTTTGGCTCACGATAATAGTTCTACTTTGGCTAGTGGTTTTCACAGCCAGAATGACACTACTTTTGGGCGTAACCATATGCTTTACATTAGAAAAGAAAATGAAGAAGATTTTAGTGAAGGTAATTGGTCTTTGCAGATTAGGCGGGATAATTCGTGGGAGTAGTTTATACAGGTGGCACTTTTGACTTGTTTCATGCAGGTCATGTAGCGTTTCTTAGGTCTTGTAAGCGTATTGCTGGCAAGGATGGGCGTGTGGTGGTGAGTTTGAATACTGATGAGTTTATTGCAGCTTATAAGGGTAAGCCACCTATCATGTCTTATTCTGAGCGTAAAGCGGTGTTGATGGCTTGCAGGTATGTGGATGCTGTTGTAGATAACATTGGTGGTGTTGATTCTAAGCCAGCGATTTTGAATGTTATCCCTGATTTTGTGGTTATTGGTGATGATTGGGCTAAGAAGGATTATTATGCTCAAATGCAGTTCACTCAGGAGTGGTTGGATGGGAATAAAATACAGCTTTGTTATGTTCCTTATACTGTGGGTGTGAGTTCTACCGATATCAAGGCTCGTATAGTAAATAACGCTAAAATTGGTTAGAAAGACTAGGAGTTATTGTGCCTGTTGTAAATGGTTACGCTGCTTTAAATGACCTTAAAACCGCACTTCGTATTCAAGATGGCGTAGATGATAGTTTGCTGGAGATTGCTCTGGAATCTGCTTCTCGCTTGATTGATGAATACACTATGCGTAATTTCTATAACGCTGGAACGGCTACTAGGGTTTTTGTGCCTAGTGATGATGATTGTGTCGCTATTGATGATGCTATTTCTATTTCATCTATCGCTGTTTCTACTTTGTTGAATAAGACTTTTGACCAGACTTGGACTACTGCTGAATACCAGTTAGAGCCTTTGAATAATGTTGTTGATGGTCTGTCTGGCTGGCCTTACACTCGTATTCGTGCTGTCGGTGTTTGGGAGTTCCCTTATGACGAAGATGATGAGATTGCTACAGTCCAGGTTACTGGTGTTTGGGGTTGGAGTGCTGTCCCTACGGCTGTAAAGCAAGCAACTATCATTCAGGCTATGCGTATCTTTAAACGTCTTGATTCGCCTTTGGGTGTCATTTCTAGCCCAGATACAGGCTATTTCAGGGTATCTACCCGCATTGACCCTGATGTAGCTATGTTGTTGAACTCTTATCGTAAGACAAGGCATTTAGGCTAATGGCTAGTCTTAGCGAGCTGCGTGAAGGTATTGCAGAGAACCTATCAACTATTGTTGGTTTGAGAGTGTCTAGTTTTGTGCCTGACAACCCTAATGCACCTATGGCTGTGGTTAGCCCACAAAACATTGAATACCACAAGTCTTTTGCTAATGGTTTCAATACCTATAACTTTGTTGTAGCAGTTTTTGTGGCGAGAGTTTCTGAGCGCACAGCTCAAAATAGTCTTGATGCTTATTGTGCTTCTACTGGTTCATCTAGTATAAAAAGTGCGATAGAATCAGATAGGACACTAGCAGGTCGTTGTTTTGATTTGGTAGTATCTGATATGAGTAACTACGGCTCAGTCATAATCGGTGATAACACATATCTAACAGCAGAGTTTACCTGTGCTGTTCAAGCAAATTAGGAGAACATACTGTGGCAGTTTATGCAGCAACAGACCACAAGATTACGGTAAACGGAACGAACTTATCATCAGTTCTCCAGAGCGTAAGCCTTGACCTTTCAGCAGATGAAATTGAAACAACCGCTTTTGGTAGTGGTTGGAGAACTCGTATCCCTGGTTTGAAGTCTGGGTCTGTAACCCTAAACTTCTACCAAGACTTCGGTGCTACTTCAACAGATGTAACACTTGCAGGTCTATTCAACGCTTCTGGAACAGCTGCTTATGCAACTGTTGTAGTGCTTCCAACATCTTCAGCCGTTTCAGCAACTAACCCTTCTTGGACTGCTGTATGTTTGGTTTCTCAGTATCAGCCATTCTCGGCTTCTGTCGGGGATATCGCCACACTTTCTGTAACTTGGCCTACAACTGGCACAGTTACTCGTGCAACTGCATAATAACTAAGGAAAACAATTGAAAATAAACCTACGCATTGAATTTGTTTCTGGCGAAGAAAAAGAAATTACTTGCTCGGCGGCTGACATAGTTAAGTTTGAATCTAAATTTGACTTGTCAGTTGCTGTGCTTGAATCTAATGTCAAACTAACTCATCTACTATTTTTAGCTTGGTCTTCTGAAGCTCGCAGTAAGTCAACTTCTAAAGAGTTTGATGTGTGGGTTGAAGATGTTGCTTCTATTAAGGCGAGTGAAACAGACCCAAAATAGTTGGGTTGGGCGATAGTTCTGCTCATTGGTATATCGCTTCTCTTGCAGTTGAAACAGGGATTAGTCCTAATGCTTTGCTGGAGTGTAGTGACCGTATGTTGTGGACTATGGGCAGGTATTTGATTTGGAAAAGCCAGCAACAATCTCGTTGATAGAATGTAAGAGATTGGTGGTGTTTTATGGCTGTTATGGTTCAAAAGGGTAATCGTGCTGGCTTGTATCTCACCGATTATCGTGACCTTATTGCTGAGTTGAATCGTGTTCAACCTACTCTTATAAAGCAGATGCAAAAAGATTTCAGAGTTATTGCTAAACCTGTGCAGACTGCTGTTAAGACTGCTATTCCTTCTACTCCGCCTACTTCTGGTATTCATAAGAAGCGACCACAAAGAACTGTGTCTGGTTTTTATCCTAGAGTTGTGCCTGGTCGTTTGACTTGGGGTGCTAACTCTCAGAACCGTAATAAACCTGTGAAGTCTGTGTTGATTGAGACCCCTAGCGCAGCTAAGGCTGCTAGGGCTATGCGTAGGGCTAAGGTTGGGGTTGCTTCTATTGCTCGTTTGCGTGTGGATAATGCTGCTGTTGTCATGGCTGATATGGCTGGTAAATCTGGGAAATATATTAATAAGCGAAGACAGACTAATGAGTATAAGTATTCTCGTAGTGCTTCTGGAACTAGAACACATAGAATCAATAATCAAGGTCGGGCTATGATTAGGGCTTTGGGTGGCAGGTCTTCCCGTTATGTTTGGCCAGCAGCTGAGAGAGCCGTTCCACAGACTTTTGCTAAATCTAATCAGAGTTTACAGAAGGCTTATACCGTTATTAACCGAAGGATGGCTGCCTGATGGCTGGTTCTATTTTTATTCCCCTAATTTCCGTTTTTGATGGTAAGGGTATTAGGGATGCTAAAACTGGTTTAGGTGCTATTACAGGTATTGTCAAGAATATGAAGGGTGCGGCTGTTGCTGCTGCTGCTTCTATGGCAACTATTGGTGCTATTGGTTTTGTTAAGGATGCGGTTACTTCTGCTCGTGACCTTGAAAGCGCATCAATTGGTTTATCAGGTGTATTTAAAGAGTTGACACCAGAATTTACACAATATACAAAAGATGTTGAAGCGATTGGTATGAGCCAACTTGATGCTTCAAGAGCCGTTACATTTCTTGGTTCTGCTTTAAAAGGTAATGGTTTAGAGCTAAAAGATGCTGCAGCAAAGACTAAAGATTTAGTTGGTTTAGGTGCTGACTTAGCGGCTACTTATGGTTATGATGTTTCAACAACTATTTTGGATTTGGCTAAAGTTTTTCGTGGTGAGTATGACCCTATTGAAAAATATGGTGTTGCTATTAAACAGGCTCAGGTTAATGCTTTATTAGCAGCTCGTGGTCAAAAGAATTTGACTGGTCAAGTATTAGCGGCAGCTCAGGCTCAGGCTCGTTATGATTTGATTTTAAATACTACAATCGATAGCCAAGGCAATTATGCCAAGATGCAAGACACTTTATATGTTAAACAACAAAATCTTGCAGCTAGTTTTGATAACCTAAAAGCACAGTTGGGTGCTTCTTTAACTGCGCCTTTAGCCGCTTTGTTAGGTGCTTTTCAACCACTTGTTGATTTAGTTTCTAAAAGTTTGACTCCTGCTTTTGAAATGTTGAGTAGGTTTGTCACTAAACTTTCACCTATATTTGCCCCCTTGCTTGAAATTATTACTCTTCTTTATGATGCCTTTACTCCTATTATGGATGTTTTGTTGGCTATCATTGAACCTTTACTTGTCCCTTTGATTGAAATTTTTAAAGTTTTAGTAATGATTATCAAGCCACTTATTCCTATTATTACTTTGCTTGCAAGGGTTATTGGGGCAATTCTTGTTCCAGTTGTAGTTGTTTTGTCTCTGGCTTTGACTTTGGTTATAAAGATTTTGCAAAAGATTTTTGAAGCATTTGCAGCTATCCCTGGTGTTGGTGAAGCTTTTAAGGGCATGAATGAAAATCTAAAAGGTTTTATGAATGGCTTTGGTGGTGTCATGGACAAAATTAGTGGAGTTAATAAATCTACTGATGAAATGACAGGAAAACTTTCTAAGAAACTTCCTGTGCCTGATGTTAATGGAACTAATAAGGCTTTGGGTAAAGTTGGTGAAGGCGCTAAAAAGGCTTCAGAGAAAATGACTGACCTTTTGAAGAACGCTTTGGAAATCCAAAAGAACATTATGGATTCAACAAATATTACTGGTGTCTTAGACCAAACTTCTAGCGACATTGTAGAGTCTATCGTTTATTTGGATGGCAAGTTTAAAACAGTTATTTCTGGTATCAAAAATAATTCAACTGATTTAGTTGGTGCTTTCCAAGGTAGTTTGACTAAGATTAAAACTTTTTACACAAATCTTAATGAGTTGTTGAAGGCTAACCTTGACCCTGCTTTGATTGAACAGATTACTTCTGCTGGCCCTGATGCTGGTAATGCTACTGCTGAAGCTATTTTGGCTTCAGGTAAAACTGGTATTAAGAGTTTGAATAAGACTTTTAGGGACATCAAAAAGGTTTCTGGCGATATTGGGGCTAAGGTTGCTAAATCTATGCAACAGACTGGTGCAGATATCGGTAATGGTCTTATTGATGGCATTAAGGCTCAGACTGACCGTTTGAATAGTTTGGCTACTTCTATGGGTAAGGGCTTTGGAAATGCTTTTTCTGATGCTATCCCTGCTGGTATGGGTAATGCAGGAAATGGTGATGCAGCTAGTCCTTCTTCAACACCTACAGGATTGACTCCTTATGCTTTTCCTAAAGGTATTAAGACTAGCGATTATGGTATTTATTTGAAGGCTATGGAAATTAAAAACCCTTACGATAAATCTAGTTCACCTGCTCAATATAAGAGATTTAATGACGTTTTATCTACTGCTAATCAATACAACATAGCAATAAATGTTGCACCTGGTGCTACTAATGCCGACATTGGTAGGCATTTAGTTTCTGCTATTCAAACTTATGAACGCAAAAATGGAAAACAGTTCTAATGGCTAATAACGTCAAAGTTTGGCTTTATTCTTCTGACCCTAGCGTTTACAATGATGCTACTGCTTACGCTGTTAGTGTTTCAATTACTACAGGTAAATCTAGGACTCTTGACCATTATGAACCTGGTTCTGTATCTATTACTTTCAATAATTACAATCGTGTTTTTGACCCAACTAATGTTTCTTCACCTTTTTATGGATATATAAAACCTAAGCAAAGAGTGTATGTAAGTGTTAGTGGTTATGCTTTGTTTTCGGGTTTAGTTGATGATTGGTCTTTTAACTATGATGTCAATGGTGAAGCTTTTGCTTATTTGACTGCAACTGATAAAACAAGTTTGTTTGCTAATCAGTATCTTCCAGCTCAAACTTTTCCTGCGGAATTGTCTGGTGCAAGAGTTAGCCGTATTTTGAATGATGATGCTGTTGCGTGGCCGACTTCTTATGGTTCACAGGTTATTTCTACTGGAACACAAATGTTAGATGCAGATACTATCTCTGCTAATACGAATGTTTTAGATTATTTACGTCAAATTGAGACTTCTGAGCAGGGTCAACTTTACATTAGTGGAACTGACTCTCTGAAATTTAAAGATAATAATTATAGCGTTTCTGACCTTGCAAGTTTACCTGTTTTTGCTGATGATGGAACTGGTTGGGGCTATGATTCTATTGACGTTTCTTATAGTTCTCAACTTCTTTACAATAGGATTGAAGTAAATACTTGGGATGCTTTAACTAGCATTACCGCTAACTCTAGTGATTCTCAAACTTCATATGGCATTTATAAACTGACTATTGATGGTGTGCTTTACACCGATACAGATAAACTTAAAAATCTTTGTTCTTTGATATCGTCTAAATACAGTCAACCTGAGTATCGGTTTAATTCTGTAAGACTAAATTATTATGCTTTGAGTAATTCTGACCAAGACCTTGTTAGTTCTACTTTGATTTTAAATTCTTTTGCAAGTGTCAAATATACGCCTAATGGAACTGGGTCTGTTATTCAAAAGTATGTTCGTATCATTGGTGTCAACCATGACATTTCACCTGGTAGCCATTTTGTGACTTATCAGTTGGAAAGTATTAAGAATCCTTCTTTGGTGCTTGATGATAGTGAATTTGGTAAGTTAGACTATTATTCGTTGGGGCTTTAAGGAGATATAAATGGCTGGTTCGGGTCGTAAAACTTTTGCAGCTGGGTCTGTATTGAGTGCTGCTGATGTTCAAAACTATTTGCAAGACCAGAGTGTAATGGTTTTTGCTGGCACAGCTTCTCGTGGTAGTGCTATCGCTTCGCCTTCTACTGGCATGGTTTCTTTTCTAACTGATTCTGAGCAAATCCAGGTTTATAACGGTTCTACTTGGCTTCCTTTGCCTTATGCTCAGGCTGTTGGAACTGCTAGTGCGACTACAGGTGTTTTGGCTGCTGATGGTGCTATTTCTGTGGGTGTAACTTTTCCTACTAACCGTTTTGCTGTTGCCCCTATTGTTTATGCGTGGGCTACTAATAACAGGTATATGGCTTTTGCTAACGCTATTTCTGCTGGCACAGCGAACATTACTGTTAGAAATGTGTCGGCGGCTTCTGGTGGAGATGAAACTATTTACTATCATGCAATTCAGATGAGTCTTGGAACGGCTGTCGGCTAATGACTGAGATTAAGCGCCCTAATAATAGTGAACTTTTATTAAAGATTGTTAATGATATGGCTGAGATAAAAACAGATATTGCTGTTATCAAAAAGGATGTCACTATTCAGTCTGATTTGGTTATTGACCATGAGATGCGCATTAGGGAGTTGGAGAAGGCTCGCTGGCAGTCAGCTTGGGTTACTGCTGTGCTTTCTGCTGTTATTACTTCTACAATTGTTGGAGTGTTAGTGAAACTTATTCAATAGGAAGGTATTATGCCAAAGTTGACAAGACTTTTGTTTGTTTTGTTTTTGGCATTTGCACCGATTCTGACCTTTACACCTACGGCACAGGCAGAACCCTTACAGGGTTTAGGTGTAGATGTTTATACGTTTGACCCGTCAGCGTTACCTGAAAGACAGCCTTATACGTTGTGTGATGGTGCTTGGACTTCTGTGCCTAATGTTAACCATGATTGGGGTGGCGATATTGTTGCTGGCTGTCAGTCAGATTTTGTGGTTATTCATTATTACGGCTACATTACTTTAGATTATTCGGGTGATGTGTGGTTTCAGTCTTTGGCTGATGATGGTTTTGTTATGTCTATTGGTGATGAGACTGTTATTGATGATTGGACTTTGAAGGGTTGTTCTGGTTCTTCTGGGGTTCATTCTTTTGAAGCTGGTGTGTCTCAAAAGTTTGATGCTTGGTGGTATGAGTATGGTGGTGGGGCTTGTAACATTTTGTATGCCAATGTTGATTTTAATTGGGGTGTTGTGTCTGAGTCAGCGTTTTCTAGGGATGCTGTTGAACCGCCTGTGGTTGTTCCGCCTATCGTTGAACCGCCTATCGTTGAGCCACCTGTTGTTGAACCGCCTGTGGTTGAGCCACCAGTTGTAGAACCTGTTGACCCTGAGCCACCAATTAAACCTGAGCCACCTGTTGAACCACCTGTCGTTGTTCCGCCAGTTGTTGAACCTGAGATTCCTATAGTTCCTGTTCTACCGCCTGTTATAGAACCTGAGCCTAAGCCTTCTATTGTAGATGTTGATTTGACTGAAATTGACCCACAAAGCCTTTCAAAAGAAGATGTGGCTCTACTTACGGCTGATGCTTTACAGACCTTTGAGACGGCTGTTGAAGGCTCGGATGAGTATATCCAGGCTTTAGAGCAGTTGATGATTGTTGCTCAGGCTGACGATATTGTGGTTTCTGAAGAGTTGGCTAGTGTGCCTGTATTGGGTGCAACGATTGTTGGTTTGACTAATGCTTTTAATGCTTTAGGTAACTTTGGTGCAGATATGTCTCCGAAGGCTAGACATAAAGCTAAACAGGAAGTTGTGGCAGCTGTTATTGTCACACAAATAGCAACTACGGCAGTTGGGCTGACTGCTTCAGCACCATCATCTATTAGGAGAATAAAGTGAAAAACTTTTTGAATGACATTATTGGGCAACTTTGGACTTTGTTAGGTATGTTTGTTGCTTGGATTGTGTTGGAAGGTTCTGCAAAGAATGTTGTTGGCTGGTGTATTCTAGTATCAATAGCGGTCTGGATTTTGACCTTCCGCTTACGCAACCCAAAGGAATAAGATGTCTGCTATCTATAAAGAGCCATTTCCAGCCAAGACTCGTAATGATGAGTTTGGCAATCTAGCCCCTTACCGTAATGGTAGGCCACACAGAGGTCAGGACTGGTCTCCAGCCGAGAAGTCTCCTATTCCTGCTATTACTGCTGGAACTGTTGCTTTGGCTGAATGGTCTGACGTTTTAGGTTGGTTTGTTGTCCATTCCGCTAAGGATGGTTATTGGGTTCTTTACGCTCACCTGGCTGAGAAGCCTACCTTGAAGAAGGGTGACAAGGTTGATTTAGGTGACATTATCGGCAAGGTTGGTGGCGGTAAAAAAACTCCATCTGGCTCTGCTTCAACTGGCGCACACTTGCACTTGTCTATCGGTAAGGCTAACAAGTCTTGGTCTAACCCTGGTATTCATCTTGCTGCTTATGACGATTTAGTTGACCCGTTGAAGCACATTCTTGCGAACACAGGTAAATAATGAACTGGAAGTCTAGGGCTAAAGATGTTGTGGCGGTTATGGCTACGCTTGCTTGGCGTGGTTTTGGTATTTTTCTTTACATCTTGGGTGGCTCTATGGGTGTTGGTGCAGCTCTAACAGGCAACTGGGTTACAGGTGTGTTGGTTGCTTGGGGAACGCTGATGCTTGGCGTTATTGGTGTTATCGGTTATGCGATTGCTACTACTGGTAAGGCTACTAAGGAAGATGTTGCTAAGGGTTCTCAGGATGCTATCCAGAAGGCTAAAGATTCCGCCGAGAAACAGAAATAGACTTACGAAAGTTTCTTCTTTCATCTGGGTCTAATCCGCCCCAAATACCGAATTCTTCTCGTGCTTCAAGAGCATACATTCTGCACTCTTCTATTATTGGGCAGCTTTGGCAGAGTGATTTTGCTATTTGTGTGTCTTCTCTGCGTTTGATTTCTCCACCTTCAGGGTAGAAGGTGTCGGGAAAGTTTCGGCATGGAACTTCGCCTACTTCGTCTATTTTCTCTAATAGTGAAAATAATTTTCGTGAAATGGGTATCATTTGTCGGTGGTCTGTCATACACTTACCTTACTGATAAACCTGTCAGTTGTAAATAGGAAAAGGGCGTATGTCTAATAAATTAAATCATGGGTTATTTGGCTCGGCTAAGTTGATTGGCGAGTTTGAGAATCAGAGTCCTGAGTGGCATGAACTTAGGGCTAATGGTATTGGTGGTTCACAGGTTGGCACTATTTTGGGGTTGAACCCTTGGGAGTCGGCTTTTACTTTGTGGGCTAAGTTGTCTAAGCGTATTGACGATAGTTTTGAGCAGAATGAGAAGATGCGTTGGGGAACTATTGTTGAACCACTTATTTTTAGTGAGTGGGGTTTGCGTAACCCTGAATACAAGATGTTTACTACTGGCACTTGGGCTGATGGCTGGAAACACGCTAATCCTGATGGCATTTTGTTTGATGGTGAAACTTATGGTCTGCTAGAGATTAAGACTGCTGGCTACCGTTGGGATACTCTGCCAGAGCATTATGCAACTCAATGTATGTGGTATATGCATTTGCTTGGTTTGAAATGGTGCAAGGTTGTTGTGCTGTTCCAGGGTAACCAGTTGGAGACTTTCCATCTTGATTATGACCCTGATTTCGCTGACCGTATGGTTGCTAGGGTTGAAGAGTTTTGGACTAAATTGCAGAAGGATGTTGCACCTGACTGGGATGGTTCTGAAAGCACTTTCCAAACTGTTAGGGTTATGAATCCTGACATTGTGGAAGATGAAGTTGAATTAGGTGAGTTAGGGACAAGTTTGTTGTTCCTGCAAGCTGACCTTGATTTGACTACTGAAAGAGTAACAAAGTTAAAGAGCCAAATCCTTGACCTTATGGGTAAAGCAAAGTATGGTTCTTTAAATGGCAAAGTGGTTGCCACACGTTCTTCCAGAAATGGTGGAACACCGTATCTATCAATTAAGACAAAGAGTTAAAAATGAAAATAACTGACATAGCTGGCATCAAAATTGGCGATAAGGTCGCTATCGTAATTCACAATGATAAGCAAAAGTCCACAAGTGTTACTGGTGTTTTATCTGGTATCCAGGTGCTTCCTACTGATTCTGTGGGCTTATGTATTCATGGTCTTGGCCAATGGATTTGGCTTGAAAAGAATATGAGCGTCACTTGGAGTGATAACTAATGGCTTTTGACCTTTCACAGTATCAAACGGTTCAAGAGAGAATTGACCTGTTCTGGAACGCTTTTCCAAATGGTAGGTTGAACCTTGAAATCGTGTTGCTCAATGAAGCGCAGGTTGTTATGAAGGCTGAAGTCTTTTTAGATAAGGCTGACGAGAAACCAGCTGCGGTTGATTTCGCTGAAGAACGTTTAGGCACTAGCCACATCAACAAGGTATCTTTTGTGGAGAACTGTGCTACTTCGGCTTATGGTCGTGCTATTTCGGCTCTTGGCGGGGTGTTTAGCCCTAAAGGTAAACGCCCTTCAGCACAAGAGATGGAAAAAGTAAATCGTGCCAATGAAGACATTTACACTCAGGCTAGTGAAGCGTATTTCAACAAGGATTTGGCTAAGTTGAAGACTTTGTATGTTGAAGCGCAACAAGCCAAGTTGCCTAAAGACCAGTTGGAGAAGATTGTGATGTGGGGTAAAGAACTTGGAAATAGTTAGTCCTGACCAGGTTATCTCCAAACTGAATGAACTTATCCAGTCTGGCGAAAAGGGTGTCAATGCTTTGTATGATGCTGAGATGAAAGTTGCTGATAGGGATTTGGTTTATGAGAAGGCTTACCAGTCGGCTTTTCTTGAAGCGCAGGGAACTGTTGCGGATAGAACTGCTGTGGCTCGTTTGAAGACTGCTGAGTTAAAGTTTGAGCATGACATGGCTAAGGTTGAGTTGAGTCGTGTGAAGGCTAAAATAAAGCAGATTTCGGATGCTGGAACTTTGACTGCTGTTATTGCTAAACAGGTGGAACTGACTTTTAGACATGGTTAGTAAGGCTGTTTGGTCTAAGGTTTTACAGCGTGATGTGTGTTGTTGGCATTGTGGGCGGATAGATGATACTCTCGTGCCACAGCACCGCATCAATCGTGGTATGGGTGGCTCTAAGCTGCTGGATGTGCCATCTAATTTGATTGCTTTGTGTAGTGATTCAAATGTGTTGATGGAATCTAACGCAGTTTTCAGGGAAAAGGCTTTGGTCAATGGCTGGAAGTTGGAGAGATTCAAGTTCCCTGAGCAAGTGCCTGTCTATGATTTTATGAAGGGTGACTGGTTTTTGATTGACAATGACTGGAATAAGACTCTTTATCGTTTGAATTTAAGTTAGGGAAATAATGGATGAAATAGTTTTACAAAAGGTTAGAGATGATGCTGAATGGTTGGCTTATCTTTTGACTTTGGAGAAAGAGCGAAATGATTTAGGGCATATAACTAATGCTCAGATTATTGCTGAAGCGAAAGAGAATCTGACTAGAACCCAGGTTCGCCATGTCAAAGCGTTGGTTGATGCTGAGATTGAACAGTTACGGTCTATGCGTGAGCAGAGAGACAAACTGTTTTTCAATGCTGGGCGTTATGCAGCTGGTGCTACAGATGAGATTGCTCAGGCTTCTCACAGCATTATGGATGCTTTATTAGATAGCGAAGGATAAATATGATGAACCTACGCAAAAACGCCTTCAAACGGCTTGTAGGGGGCTTTTCATGTCTGTAGAGATGATTAGCCTTGTTTTGAACAATAGTCGTGCTGAAGGGCGAGCCAAACTTGTTTTGATTGGTATAGCTAATCATCATGGCGATAACGGTGCTTGGCCATCTATCGCTACTTTGGCTAGATACGCTAATTCATCTGAAAGGTCTATCAAACGGGACTTGCAGTATCTTCAGGAACTTGGCGAGATAACTGTAGAGATTAATGGCTCAGATTTTGGTGGTCAATACAAGACAAATAAGTATTGGATTATTTTGTCAGGGGTGACAGGTCAGGTAAGCAGGGGTGACAGACTGGGTAACTCAGGGGTGACAGATATGGCACACAAACCTTTAAAAGAAACATATATAAACCTATATGCTCATTTTGACGAATTTTGGAATGTGTATCCACGCAAGGTTTCTAAGCGAGCTGCGTTGAAAGCATTTGAGTCTGCTTTGGCTAGGACTACGCATGACGAGATTTTGGCTGGTGCTATTCGGTTCGCTAATGACCCTAATCTTCCGCCAGCAGAGTTTATTCCGTATCCGACTACTTGGTTGAATGGAGACCGTTGGGGTGATGCTTTGCTTCCTGAGAGAACTAAGTCCAAAGAAGAACTTGTAGCACAGGCAAGAGCAGCTGAAGAAGCAAGACGTGAAAAAGATAAAACGATTGCCCGTCAGAGAGCATTGGAAGAGAAGGCTCGTGAAGAAGAAGTAAAACGCAACGCGCCTAAACTTTGTGAGCATGAACGTATTGTCTATAACTGCTATGACTGCAAGTTGCAAAAGAAAAATAAGTAAATAAACTGATGTTGTGGATGATAACAAAATTATCTGTAATCGGTGCGGTTACTCTTGGGTCGTTGCCCCTGATAAACGTGGTCAAACAGATTTGTTTTGTGCTTCCTGTCGTGCCAAACCTGCAAAAGTTGTGCAGTATGGTAATCTCAAATGTATTCCACACAAAGGCGATTTCGCTGAAGATGGAATCACACCCCTATCTGGTGGGGTTGAAGTGCTACCAGGTGCAAGAATATGTAATCACTCCGATTGCGTAAATCCAAAACACATAGAAAAATAGAAAAGGCCAAAATGCCAAACACAATTAAAGCAACAAACCTGACTGTAACTAAGAGCTTCCCTAAGTTCTTTATCGCTCAGGATACTTTTAAAAAAGCGGATGGAACTGAAGGGAAACAAAACTATAAAGTTTGGTCAACTATCCCTGTGCAGACAGGTCAGGTTGTAAACATTATCGGTTCGGCTTCAGCAAATGTTAACGAGTTTGTTGAACAGTCAACAGGTAAACCTATTGTTTACGCTCAACTATCTATCAATGCTAAGGAAGTTGAAATCGTTTCTCAGGCTGCAGCTACTAACTGGGATACATTTTGAAACTTGCCTATCTGATTCTGTTTGCAACTGTTGTTGAATTCATTTGGATAGGCATGAACAGCAAGAATGTTGAAGAAGCATTTGTGCCTTACACTTTTGCTTCAATTTGGTTTATTGTTCTTTGCGTGAACTACTATAAAAGGCATGATAACTAAGTTTGCTGTTTTCGGTGTGCCAGCACCACAAGGCTCTAAACGTCATGTTGGTAATGGTCGCATGATTGAAGCATCCAAGTATTTACCTGCTTGGCGTAAAGCTGTTGAAACAGAATGTCAGTCGTTGTTTGATGAACCGATTGACGGGGCTTTGGAAGTGGAACTTTGGTTTTATCTTCCAAGGCCTTCTTCTGTTTCTAGGGATTATCCAACTGTGATGCCTGATACGGATAAATTGTGTAGGGGCGTTTTGGATGGTTTGACTAAGGGTGGGGCTATCATGGATGATGCCAGGGTTGTTGATTTACACGCTTATAAGCGTTATTCGGTTGATGGTTGGACTGGCGTTCAGGTTCAAATCACTCAAATAAAAGATTAATTTATTTAGTGTGTTGCCATTGACTTTGGGATGCCTATTGGACTAGATTTAGGTCTATGAGAACAAGAAAGGGAAACATGGCTAAACACAGGGGCAACTACCAGTTTGGTAGCCGAGCATTTCAAACATATCTACGCCTACAAAATCGGTGGCGTTTCTTCATCAAACCAGATTTAAAGAAAAGGATTAAAAATGTCTTGGGCGGAAAATGAAAAACTCAACGAGTGGATTGAACGTGCTTTTGAGAATGGTAAGCGTGAAGAACAAGAACGCATCATAAACATAATCAAAGAAAATAACCATGACACTATTTGCACAGAAACTGGATGTCATTGTTTTGGTCTTGATGAATTGATTTCTTTGATTACAGGTCAACCTACTCAATGTGAGTGTGACCCTTGCGATAACCCTGACTGTAAATGTCGTGGCAAGCGGTGCAGCTTTTGTTTAGGACAAGATGAAAATAGGTAGCCTATTCTCAGGTTACGGTGGGCTAGACCTTGCAGTTACAGCCGTTACTGGTGGCGAAGTTATCTGGCATTGTGAATGGGATGATGCACCAAGCAAAATCCTTGAACGAAACTTTCCAGGTATCCCTAACTACAGGGATGTAACGAAAGTAGATTTTACACAAGTAGAAAAAGTAGATATTTTGACTGGCGGTTTTCCTTGCCAAGATTTATCTATTGCAGGTAAAAGGGCAGGTCTGAAGGATGGCACTAGAAGTGGTCTTTGGTCAGAGTTTGCTAGAGCAATTGAAGCGATACAACCTAAATTGGTTGTTATAGAAAATGTTAGGGGAATACTAAGTGCTGAAGCAAATAGCGGTTTGGAATACGGAGAAGAAGATTTGGCTATCCCCAATGGACAGCCTTTTCTCCGAGCAATTGGATGTGTTTTGGGAGACTTGGCCGATTTGGGGTATGACGGCAAATGGTGTGGCATACGAGCAGCTGATGCAGGAGCTGCCCATAACCGATTCAGAGTCTTCATTATCGCCTATCCCAGACGAATCGCTGATTAGAACTCCGTCAGTTACTGACTCTACTGGTGGGGCTATTAGTGAAGTTCAAGCTCGTGGGCGTGGTCGTATGGTGAAGACTGCTGACCAGATGGCTCAGTTAGCTGCAGAGAATGGTTTGAAGGTTTCTGACAGTATTGCTATGTCTTTATTGCCTACACCTAGAGCGCAAGAACCAGGTTCAACAAGTGCTGGTTATGGTGATTGCTTGAATGATGTTGCTAATCGTCTTACTAAGGGCTTTGCACCTAAAGATTTGTTACCTACTCCTGCTGTTGGTCATATCCGTAACCATGATGAACCTATTGAAAACTATTTAGAGCGTAGGCAAGATTATCTTGATGGCAAAACTAAGGGTATGCCTGGGGCTAGTCTTGGTGTTGCTGTGCGTATGGAATTACTTATGACACCAGTTGCATCTGAAGGCATCAAAGCACCTGCACAACAAACAAGCGAAACTAAATCAAAGACAGGTCAAGTTTGGTTGAGTAATCAAGCTAAGGACATGGAAATTGGTTGGGGTAAGTTTGAGCCAGCCATCAGAAGATGGGAACAAACAATAGATAGACCAGCACCAGCACCCACTAAACCAGATGGAAAAGATGGTAATCACCGTCTTTCTGCTGAGTTTACTGAATGGATGATGGGGCTTCCTGCTGGTTGGATTACAGACCCTGAAATTGGGTTGACAAGAAATGAGCAATTAAAAGCGTGTGGTAATGGTGTTGTTCCACAACAAGCGGAACTAGCATTGAGAATATTGCTACAAGATATTGAATTGAAAGGGAACTAATGAAAACTGCTACACAACTTAGAGATGAAAGTCTGCAACAAGTTGAAGATAACGCTAACGCTGAATGGACTAATTTGGTCATTCAGATTATCAAAGATAAAGCTGCAGAATCTTTTACTTTGACTTCTGACGATATTTGGTTAGAACTACAAAACTATCCTGAAGTGAAAACACATCAACCATCTGCTATGGGTGCTATGTTCAAAGCAGCTTCGCATCTGAAACTTATTGTTGCTACGGATAGATTTGTTGCTTCTACAAGACCTTCTTCTCACGCTAGACCTATCCGAGTTTGGCAGTCAAACATTTTGGAAGGAAACTAGATGCTGGAACTATTTGGTTCAATAGGTGTGCTTGGGATAGCCATGCTTATTGTTGGTTTTGGTTTGATGTGGTGGCTCGCACAAATCATTGAAGATAAAAACATATTTGATGATGAAGGAGATTCAGATGAATAATGCACAACAAGCAGTAAATTTTTTGCGTGACGATAACCTGGTTTGGTCTAACGATTTTGACTTGATTCGCCACAAGATAGCAGACGTTATTGAAGAAGCTAACACGATAACTCATCCAGTCATTATGGCTACTATCAGAGATTTATGCCATCATTTGACTAGCCCTATCGTATTGGAGAAACCTAATGCTTGAAGGCTTAGCACCATCTGGCCGCCAGTATCCTTGCAAAATCAACACTATTTTGGCTTCACTTACTGAAGCCGATAGGAAAATCTTGGTTGAAGCGTTAGACTCGCCTGTGTGGAATAATTCTGCTCTTACAACTGCTCTCAATGAGCGTGGTTTGAAAGTTAGTCGCTATTCAGTTGATAGCCATACAGGAAAGCGTTGCTCATGTTGGAGAACCTAACACCTGCTACTAAGGTTGCACCGCCACAAGGCTGGAATCCAGCCGTAGAGTTTGATGGAACAGAAGGCACAGCAACACTTCCACCTTTAGCTGATGATGAGAAACCTGATTTTGACAAGTTTTTGGTTGATGCTGGTTTTGACCCTGACCTGATTGAAATTGTTGGTGAACCTAGAACTAGCCGTTGGCAAGTTGCTAGACCTTTTCCACTTGAACCACAATGGCTGACCGCTTATAGATTTCGGTTTAGGAAACGTAATTCGGTTGTAGATTTGCCGTTGCTTTATTCACAGGTAAAGAAAACTAAAAAAGTTGAACCAAAGGTTTCTGATTCTGGTAAGGCTTTTATTATTCTTTGGTCTGACCTTCAGGTTGGTAAAACTGACCATAGGGGCGGAACTGCCGAGTTTCTTGAACGTATAGAAGAAAAGAAGAAGGCTCTTATCTCTAAGGTCAAGGAAGTTAAGCCTGAGAAGATTATTTTTGCTGATGTCGGAGATGTTATAGAAGGTTTCTCTAATGCAGCTAACCTTATGCAGTTAAATACAAATAGCCTGAGTTTGATGCAACAGGTTGATTTGGCTACAACTTTGGCATGGGATATTTTGAAGGAACTTTGTAAGTTTGCCCCTGTTTCTTATCTTTCGGTTGGCAGTAATCATTGTCAATGGCGTGTTAGCAAGCAACGTGTAGGCACAACTCTTGATGATTGGGGTATTCACATTGGTAGAACTTTGGCTCGTCTAGCGGGTGAAGTTGGTTTGCCTATCAAGTTCTTTGAACCACA
>Ga0075464_10000329_pt1 | contig 20557 bp, 23 predicted proteins | sample DEB19_08_DNA_5_FD_75068 | JGI IMG/M metagenome (GOLD analysis project Ga0075464, IMG submission 75068) | Aqueous microbial communities from the Delaware River and Bay under freshwater to marine salinity gradient to study organic matter... | ecosystem: Environmental > Aquatic > Marine > Coastal ...
ACATGCAAAAAGAAATTTTTGAGCAGCCGCGCGCCATTGCCGACACGCTGGAAGGCGTCAACGCCATCGTGCCCGAGCTGTTTGGCGACGCGGCTTACCGCACCTTCAAGGACATCGATTCGGTGCTGATCTTGGCCTGCGGCACCAGCTACTACAGCGGCTGCACAGCGAAGTACTGGCTGGAAAGCATTGCCGGCATTCCAACGCAGGTCGAAGTCGCCAGCGAATACCGTTACCGCACCAGCGTGCCAAACCCACGCACCTTGGTCGTCACCATCACGCAAAGCGGTGAAACCGCCGACACATTGGCCGCGCTGCGCCACGCGCAGAGCCTGGGTATGACGCAAACCCTGACCATCTGCAACGTCGCCACCTCGGCGATGGTGCGCGAATGCAAGCTGGCCTACATCACCCGCGCTGGCGTCGAGATTGGTGTGGCGTCTACCAAGGCCTTCACGGCGCAACTGGCGGGCCTGTTTTTACTCACCTTGGCCTTGGCGCAAAGCAAAGGCCGGCTGACAGAAGCAGACGAAGCCGCTCACTTGAAAGCCATGCGCCACTTGCCGGCGGCACTGCAAGGCGTGCTGGCGCTGGAGCCGCAAATCATCAGCTGGTCAGAAGACTTTGCGAAGATGGAAAACGCGCTGTTTTTAGGCCGTGGCCTGCACTATCCGATCGCCATGGAAGGCGCGCTCAAGCTGAAGGAAATCAGCTATATCCACGCCGAGGCCTACCCGGCCGGTGAGCTCAAACACGGCCCGCTGGCGCTGGTGACCAGCGCCATGCCGGTAGTCACCGTGGCACCCAACGACAGCCTGCTTGAAAAGCTCAAAAGCAATTTGCAAGAAGTCCGCGCCCGTGGCGGCGTGCTTTACGTGCTGGCCGACGCCGACACGCGCATTGAAAGCGGCGAAGGCATTCACGTCATCCGCATGCCAGAGCACTACGGCCCCCTGAGCCCGATGCTGCACGTGGTGCCGCTGCAATTACTGTCTTACCACACCGCCTGCGCGCGCGGCACGGATGTTGATAAACCAAGAAACCTAGCAAAAAGCGTGACGGTGGAATAATTTTGCTTCGTTTTTGTTAGGTCTTCAAAAACGAGCAGATTTCAGGATTTGCGTGAACGTGGTGGTCACGACCAACACAATTAGTGAGTGGTTCGTAGAGCCAGAACACGCTGCCCTCATTCAGATGATCTCAAGCCTTGCTAGTCAGGGTTTGACAATGAAAGCGATTGCTGAAAATCTTAATGAGCAGGGGTTGCGCTCTCACACTGGAAAGGCTTTCTACCCTGAGTTAGTAGGAGCGTTGATATCAAAGTACAGAAAAAAAGCCACATCGCGTTACGTCAATAAATCTGTCACTTTGACGAACAAAGATGGCGGGTATCTTGACCAAGGTCGACCACAAAGTTCTCAAGAAATAATTTATAACGTAAGGACAACAGTCACCTCCTTAGTGTTCGGGGACTGCGTAAATCGCGGTGAGGCATAAAAAACACCCGGCCGCCGATTCAAATCGGTCATGCCGGGTGCGCTGACCCAATGAGTGGGTCACTCAGTCAGTGGTTCAGCTGGCGTGGTTGTACAGGCCGGGGTTGATTTGATTGAGCTTGAGGCCGCTTTCGTTGTTGGCGGGCATGTTGCCTGTCCGGATGGCTTCTGCCAGATCGGCCCGCACTTCCGCACGGGTATAGCCTTGGGTGGTTGGTCTGGCGGGGTACTGGCTAGGGTTGACTTGGTTGAGCATGCGGCCGCTTCTGTCGTTGGCCGGCATGTTGCCCGTGCGGACCGCTTCTGCCAGCGCTGCTTGAACTTGTGCACGGGTGAAGCCCTGGGTCTTAGCTTGAGCCGGATAGAGGCCCGGGTTAACTTGGTTGAGCATCCTGCCACTTTCGTCCTGGGCCAGGATGTTTCCAGTTCGGACCGCTTCGGCCAGTTCGGCTTTGACTTGGTCGCGTGTTTTGCCGGTCGACGTGTCTGCGGCTAGGACTTGACCACCTGCAAGGGTGGCGGCAAGAGCGATGACGGAGAAGTAAGTGCGTTTCATCATGTTGATTTCTTTCAAAGTTAAAAAATGGGCCCGCCTGTCAGAAGACTTGGCTTGAGGCAGTTTCGAAGAGGCTTCAGATGAAAGCCCTGTGTCGATGTATTAACTTTATAGTTCCTGTATCGATGAATAAATAACCATATTTACAAACAGACGTTTCTAAAAACGGAACAATGAGGACTTGAATTACTGAGCTGGAGCCCTGATGGATCGATTGTTGTCAATGCGCGTGTTTGAGCGCGTGGCGGATGAAGGTGGGTTTGCTGCTGCGGCCCGAGCACTGGACATGTCCGCACCCGTGGTCACGCGCTTGGTGGCCGACCTCGAAGAGCACTTGGGCACGCGCCTGTTGCAGCGCACCACCCGGCGCCTGTCGCTGACAGATGCCGGACAGAAGTACCTGCTGCGGGTACACGACATTCTTCAAGACATTGACGAAGCCCACGCGGTGGCCAGCTCGCACACCAAGGAGTTGGCTGGCTTGTTACGCCTGCATGCGCCGCCCGTCTTGGCCAGCTATGTGATTGCGCCGCTTTTAGCCGAGTTTCGCCGGCGCCATCCAAAAATCCAGATTGACATTGAAGTGGAGGCCTCCGCCGTGCCGCCAATCGAGGACTACGACATCACGCTGCTCGGGACTGACAGCAGCTTTGACGCCGATGTGGTGGCGCGCAAGGTCATAGAGTCTGACGCCATCTTGGTGGCGTCACCGGACTATCTGAAGCGACGGGGCCACCCTGAAGTTCCTGAGGACTTGGCCCATCACGAGTGTTTGCGCCTCAAATGGCCGGGCGTGCAGCCTCGCATCTGGCGCATGTGGCATCCGGACCACCCCGAACAAGTTGTCGCCGTGGAAGTTCAACCGATGCTGCTGGCCAACCACACCGACACCCTGCTGCGGGCCACGCTGGATGGCGCTGGAATCACGTCGGTGTCGGTGGATGTGGTGGCGAGTCATTTGACGCGAGGTGAGCTGGTGCGGGTGTTGTCACCGTGGATCACGGGGCGTTTGGCCTTGTATGCAGCCTTGCCGAGTCGCAAGTTCATACCGCAGCGCACGCACATTTTCCTGGATTACTTGGTGGCAGAGACGCAGCTGCAAACCGCCAAAGCCTTAGAAGCGTGCAGCGCATGCACAAAATAAGACCGCGTAAAACCCGGCAAAATCAGGTTAGATTCGTTGATCTGAAAAACTGACTTGAAAAGAAACCCATGAACCCAGCTACCGAACGCCCAGCTTTGCCCGACCATCTGTCGATTGACCCGCGCAGCCCGCACCACCATGCCGCCGTGTTTGAACACGACATCGGCATCCGATTCAATGACAAAGAGCGTCAGGATGTCGCTGAATATTGCATCAGCGAAGGTTGGGTCAAAGTGCCCGCAGGCAAAGCGCTGGACCGCAAAGGCCAGCCGCTGTTGCTCAAGCTGAAAGGCAAGGTCGAGGCTTTTTACCCTTAACCAAGACTGTTTAACCGCCCAGCCCGGCAAAGACGTTTTGCACGTCGTCATTGCCGTCGATGGCGGCTAAGAAAGCTTCAACTTCTTCCAACTGCTCGGCGCTCAGGCTGGCCGGGTCGATCGGGTTTTTGGCCTTGTAACCGAGCTTGGCAGACAACACGCTAAAGCCTTGCGCCGGCAGTGCACGGCTGACCAGATCGAGGTCAGTCGCGTCCGTCAAAAAGGTCGTGGTGCCGTCTTCTTCGGCGGGCTCAAAGTCTTGCGCGCCGGCTTCGATGGCGGCCAGTTCGGGATCGCTGCCGGCCACCAAGGTTTCGGCTTCGATGATGCCGACATGGTCAAAATCCCAGGACACCGAGCCCGAGGTGCCAAGCTGCCCTTTGCGAAACAGCACACGCATTTCTGGGGCGGTACGGTTGACGTTGTCGGTCAGGCACTCGACCATCACCGGCACGCGGTGCGGCGCAAAGCCTTCATAAATCACATGCTCAAAGTTAACCGATTCACCCGTCAACCCCGCGCCTTTTTTGATGGCGCGGTCCAAGGTTTCTTTCGGCATGGAGACTTTGCGGGCTTGCTCGACCACCAGCCGCAGCCGTGCGTTGGAGGCCGGGTCAGCGCCGTTGCGTGCCGCGATCATGATGTCTTTGGCCAAACGCCCGAAGAGTTTGCCTCTGGCATTGGCCGCCAGTTCTTTGCCTTTTGCTTTCCACTGCGCGCCCATGTCTGAAATTCCTGTGTTGTCGCGCTCGAATGCGCTTGGCTTGATTGAGGGCCTACTTTACACCCTGAAATTTAAGGTCCAATAGGTGGATGACACACAAGGATAAAACCGACCAACGCCTGACCGAGCTGGAGATCAAAGCCAGCTTTTCTGAAGACTTGCTAGACCAGCTGAACCTGGTCATCGTCAGGCAGCAGGCGCAAATTGATTTGCTGATCAGGGAGGTCACGCAATTGAGGGCGCAGCAGCCGGACGGCGTGGCTGGCGGCGCGGCGCGTTTGATGGACGACTTGCCGCCCCATTATTGAGGCGCTGCCGTGTCGTACCATCTTGCCATGATGCGTCTTTTTCTGACTCTTACAAAACTTCTGGCAGGTATGACGCTGGCGGCTTCGCTGGCTGCGTGCTCACAAGAACCTGAGCTTGTCAGCTTGCCCGACCTGGCCCCGATGTCGGGCGACACGCCGATGTTTCGGCTGGGCCCCGACAACCTGCCGCTGTTGCCGCCGGTCGTCAGTCAGATCAAATACGAGTATTACCAATGCGACACGCTGGTCAGCGACTGGTTTTTAAAGTTACTGCTGGCGGAGATGAATTTTCTTGAAAAGGATGCCGGTCTGGTGCATGTCGACGGCAGTGCTTGCGCGGTCAGCCGGGCCATCAATCAAGGCCAGGCAGAACCCCGCTTCACCGTGAGTCTTTACAGCAGCCGCAAAGAGGCCAACGAATGTGTTGTGAATTCGCGTTGTGCGGTTGCCCGCAACGTGACTTTGGTGCCCAGAGAAGGCGCTGTCTGGCGCTCTTATTTTTTGACCGACTTCGACATGAACAAATATTACACACACTGTTTGGCACCGCCTCAAAGATGGCACAAAGGTGTCACCTGCGATGGTGTGGCTTCAAAGATTTGAGCCCTTGTGATCAAAAAAATTGTCTCACCCGGCATGCGGCTTGACCCGGAGGTTCGCCGCCAGCAAATCCTCGATGCCGCCATCACCTACTTTGCGGAAGCCGGATTCGGTGTTCAGACGCGGGAGCTGTCGCGCCGACTCGGTATTTCACAGCCTTTGCTGTACCGTTATTTCCCGTCCAAACAAGACTTGATCAATGCGGTTTTTGACGCTGTCTTCATGAGCAAATGGGACGATGCGTGGATCGCCGGCCTGCAAGACCGCAGCCTGACCTTGCGCGACCGCCTGCTGCGCTTTTACCTGCAGTACGCCAGCGCAACGTATCAGCCCGAGTGGATTCGCATTTACATGTATGCAGGGCTGTCCGACATGGAGATGAACCGGAACTACCTCGGGCTGGTGCGCAAAAAGCTGTTGATCGTGATGTGCCGCGAGTTCCGGCATACCTTTGTGGACACACCGGCTGACCTGCCGGCGATTTCAGCGCGTGAGATAGAGCTGCTGTGGACGCTGCACGGCGGCATGTTTTACTGGGCTGTGCGCCACAATATTTTCAACATCAAGTCGACCACGCCGTTTGAGACGCGCACCACCGATGCCATCGACATCTTCCTGGCCGGGGCGAAGACGCTTTACCCTCAAATTGTGGCGAAGGCGCCGCGCACAAAGAGCAAAGGCGCGACCGGCTCAGACTCGTAGCGCAACACACGCGCCAGAATAATCTGATGATCGCCTGCCGGCACCACGGATTCGGTCACGCAAAAAAAGCGCGCCGAGCAGCCCTCAATCAGCGGCGCGCCAAAATCACCCGGCGCCTGATGCTCAACACCCGAAAATTTATCTGCCTGCGGTGTGGCGAAGTGCCGCGCCAGCGCCTCCTGGTCTTTGGAGAGCACATGGATGGCTTGCTGCCGACCGACTGAGAAATGTGGCACGCTGGTCGACTGGTTCGAAATAGACCACAGCACCAGTGGTGGGTCCAGCGACACCGAGCTGAAGCTGTTGACCGTCAGCCCGATCAGTGACTGACCTTGCTCATCGTGCGTGGTGATCACCGTCACGCCGGTGGAGAACGAGCCCAGCGCATCGCGAAGTGCCCGTTTTTCTTGCGCTGTGGCGGCTTGCATCAGGATTCCCCGGCAAACTTTTCGAGCACGGCGTAAACCGCGGCGGTGTCATCCATCGCGTGGCCTTGTGCCATGGCGGCGAGGTAGACCGGAATGCAGGCGGTGAACAGCGGCGCCGGTACCGACAGCGCACGCAGCGCTTCGTAAATGATGGCCATGTCTTTTTGCCAGACATTGATCTTCATGGTGGCCTCGTCCCACGTGCGTGTCACCATCATCGGTCCGCGAACCTGGAACATGCGTGAACCACCGGCGCCGTCGGCCACGACATCGACAATCATTTTCGGGTCCAGTCCCATCTGCTTGCCAAACAAAATAGCCTCGGCTGTGGAGACGTTGTGAATCGCCACCAGCAGGTTGGCGACGAGTTTCATCTTCATGCCATTGCCAAACTCACCCACTGTGAATTGCGAGCGTGAAAAGCCTTTGAAGACGTCTGTCATGTGGCGAATCGGACCGGCTTCGCCACTGGCGTAAACCGTCAGGTCGCGCGTTTTGGCTTGCGCGCCGGTGCCGGACAGCGGCGTGTCAATCATCTTGATGCCAGCCTTGGCCAGTACCTTGCGCGCAGCCAGTTTGTCCTCAATCGGCAGCGTGCTGGTCTCTGCGACCACCAGCGAGCCCTTGGGCAAAGCTTGTTGAACGGCTTGGCTGGCGAGCTCATCGCAAACCTGCATCAGAGCGGCGACAGAAGGCAGTGAACAGATGATGTGATTGGTTTTACCCACCAGCATGCCCGGCGAAGCGCCAACCTTCGACAGCTTGGACGTCATTTTTTTTCGGGTGGCCGGATTGATCTCAATGCCGGTGACCGCGAAGCCAGACCCTTGCAGATTGATGGCCATGGCGGACCCCATGATGCCCAAACCGATGACGCCGACAGAGATTCCAGTGACTTGTTTTTTCATGCTTTTTCCTGTTGCAAGGGTGAACCCTGAGAGCCTCTTGTTGATCCATTGATAAACTAACTATACAATAATTTTTCGTTTTAAAACACTATTCAGGACGGGCCGCCCCATGAAACTCGGTACATTCATGATGCCTTTGCATCCTCCGGCGCGTATCCCCAGCGAAACGCTGCGTGAAGACCGCGAAGCCATCATCTTGGCTGACCGACTCGGTTACACCGAGGCTTATGTGGGTGAGCACGTCACCGACTTGGCTGAGAACGTCACCTCTTGTTTGATGTTCCTGAGCAGCTTGGCGTTTGAAACCAAGCAGATCAAATTAGGCTCAGGCACCATCAACATGCCGAATAGCCATCCGGCCGCCGTCGCAGCCAACGTCGCCATGCTCGACCACATGCTGCAAGGCCGCTTCATCATGGGCATCAGCCCTGGTGGACTGGCTTCAGATGCTGAAGTCTTTGGCAACTTCGGCAAAGACCGGCTGGAGATGTTTGTCGAATGCATCGACATGGTTCAGGCCATCTGGAGCGGCACGGCGCCCTATGACCTGCGTGGCAAGTACTTCAACGTCAGCACGTCCAAAACCATGATTCCTGAAATCGGTCAGGGCATCATCCTCAAGCCGTATCAACTGCCGTTTCCGCCCGTCGTGGTGACAGCGGTCGCACCCTTTTCCAAAGGCATCACCGCCGCAGCGGCCCGCGGCTGGGATCCCATATCAGCCAATTTCTTGTTGCCCGAATGGGTCAAGAGTCACTGGCCGAGTTATGTCGAGGGTTGCAAGCAGGCGGGGCGCACGGCAGACGCGGCCAATTGGCGTGTCGCCAAAAGTATTTTTGTCACCGACAAAGACGATACAGTCGCCCGCCGCTACGGTCATTCGGCTGAAGGCCCCTATCACTTTTACTTCAAGCAACTGATCCGCAAGCTGGTGGGTTTTGGCGGCCGTTCCAATTTGTTCAAGCTCGACCAGAGCGAGCCAGACGAGGCCATCAACGCCGACACCATGACCTCGCGTTTGGTGCTGGCTGGATCGGTCAACAGCGTGGTCGACCAATTGCTCGCCTTCCGCGAGAAAACCGGCGACTTCGGCACCTTGCTGTACGCCTGCCACGACTGGGTCGACCCGGCGCTCGGTCGCCGGTCGATGGAACTGATGGCGGAGAAAGTCATGCCCCAAGTCAATGCGGCCATTGCCAAATCAGCCTGAAGGACACACCATGAAAATAGGCATCGCTGGCACCGGCAAGATGGGCAGTGCCATGGCAACGCGTCTGTTGTCACAAGGCCATCAGGTCATGCTCTGGAACCGAACGGCGGCGAGGGCGCAACCCGTGCTCGCGGCGGGGGCCACATGGGCAGACACACCGCGTGAGTTGGTCGCCCAAACCGAGGCGGTGATCAGCATGGTCACTGACGAACAGGCCTTGCAAGAGGTTTACTTTTCAGCCGATGGTTTGTTGTCTGGCGCTGTGCAAGGCAAGCTGTTGATAGACATGAGCACCATGAGTTCTGCCCGTCAGGCAGAGATGGGCCAACGCGTCAGCGCCGCCGGTGCCGCGTATGTCGAGTGCCCGGTGGGCGGCAGCATCGGCCCGGCCAAAGAGGGCAGGTTGCTCGGCTTTGCCGGTGGCTCAGAGGCTGATGTTGGTCGAGCACTTCCTATTCTCAATATCTTGTGCCGGCGTGTCGAACATGTCGGCCCACATGGCGCCGGCGCCATGATGAAGCTGGCCATTAATTTGCCGCTGATGGTGTATTGGCAAACGCTGGGCGAAGCCCTGTCACTGATTGAACCGCTGGGTCTTGACCCAAGTCGCGTGATTGATATTTTCTCAGAGTCGTCGGGCGGTCCCAACATGCTCAAAGTGCGCGGCGGCATGATTGCGCAGGCGCTGGCAGGGGACAAAAATGACACCGTGACCGTCAACCTCGGCACCATGCGCAAGGACGTGCGATCCATGTTGGCCCAAGGCGCTGCACAGCACCGAAAAATGCCCTTGACCGCCGCCACTCTGGAGAATTTTGACGCAGCCGCGCAAAGTGGTTTAGACGCTGCTGATTGCACGCAATTGTTGGTCTGGTGGCTAGGCCAAGGTGGCAAGTTACCCGGCTGAGTTGCCTCAGGGTAACAACGGAGGTTATTTATCGAACGACCTATTAGACTGATTTGGTGTGCTGGGACTGTGGCTTGAAAGAATCTGAAAAATACAAGGAGACAAGATGTCGTGCAAAAGCAAAAACTCATTGACCTTGCGCTATTTGATAGCGTCAGCGCTGTGCCTTTCGGTGTGGACGGGTGCGCAAGCGCAAGCCCAGCCCTTTCCGACCAAACCGGTCAAATTGGTGGTGACCTATCCCGCCGGCGGCAGCTCTGACTTGATGGCGCGGATCATGGGCCAAAAGCTCAGCGAAGCCTGGGGCCAACCGGTGATCGTCGAAAGCAAGCCCGGTGCGGCTGGCTCCATCGGCATGGAGTACACCGCGCGCCAAGCCCCCGATGGCTATACGTTTGTGGTGGGTAACCTCGGCCCTGCTGCGGTCAACCCGCTGATTTCCAAAGTCCCGTATGTCATGGACAAAGATTTCATTGCGGTCTCGCTCACAGCGGTCGGTCCGAACGTGCTGGTGGTTCCTGCCGCCTCGCCCTTCAAGACGCTGGGAGACTTGTTGGCGGCCGCCCGAGCCAACCCTGAAGCCATTAACTTTGGCACCAGCGGCCCTGGCAGCATGGCGCACTTGGCCGGTGAAATGATCATGCGGCAAGCCAAGGTCAAGATGACGCAAATTCCTTACAAAGGCGGTGGTCTGGCGGTGACGGATCTGATCGCCGGCCAAATCAACATGATGGTGTCTGACGCCTTGCCAGTGTCGCAACACATCAAGACCGGTCGGCTGCGTGCACTGGCAGTCACCAGCGCCACCCGCATGAGCATGCTGCCCGATGTGCCAACCTTTGCTGAAGCCGGCGTCCAGGGCTTGGTGGCGAACAACTGGTGGGGCGTTTTCCTGCCGGCTAAAACACCCAAGGCCATTGTCGATAGTTACCTGGTCGCCCTTAAAAAAGTCATGGCGGATCCAGATCTGAAAGAGCGCTTTTCCGCCCTGGGCGTTGACGCCATGGCCAGCTCGCAAGAAGAGTTTGTGGCATTCTTAGCTGCGGAACACGCCCGGTATGCCAAGCTCGTGTCCGACAACAACATCAAAGCTGAATAAGCCAAGCAAAGGACCGATACGATGCTCTACACCTGCCAACCTGGCTGCGCCAATCCGCTGCACAAGCACTCTGCTGCAGCGACCAAAACATCTGAGGCTAAAAAGCTCTCGGTGCCGGTCAAAAAACCTGCGGGAAAAAACAAGCAGCTTCGCATTGACATGCATTGCCACTACTTCAATCCAGCCGTGGGCAAAAAGGCCGCCGTGCTGAACCCGGGTGAGCAGGAGATGCCTTTCATTTTCGCCAACCAGTTGACACGCGACGTCAACACCAAGCAAATGAAAGACCGGGCGCCCAAGCTGTCCGACATCGCTGTCCGGCTGGCTGACATGGACCGCATGGGCATCGACATTCAGGCTGTGTCACCAGCGCCATTTCAGTACTACTACTTTGCAGAACCGAGCTTTGGTGCCGAGCTGGCACGCGACGTCAATGACGGCATTGCGCATCTGGCCGGGCAGTGGCCAGACCGCTTTGTCGGCATCGGCACCGTGCCGCTGCAAAACGCCGACATGGCGGTGATCGAACTGGAGCGCGCTGTCAACAAGCTGGGCCTGCGCGGCATCGAGATCAACACCCATGTGAACGGCAAGAACCTGACCGATCCCTCGCTTGGGTTGGAGAAGTTCTTCCGCCGGGTAGATGAGTTGGGCGTGGCGCTTTTCATGCACCCGAATGGTTTCACGTCGGCAGAACGACTGACCGAACATTATTTGAACAACGTCATCGGCAACCCGCTCGACACCACCATCGCCGTCAGCCACCTGATTTTCGATGGTGTGATGGAGCGCCATCCGGGTCTGAAAATTCTCCTAGCCCATGCCGGCGGCTACTTAGCGCATTACTGGGCGCGCATGGACCACGCGCATCGTGCACGGCCTGATTGCCGCACTGTCATCAGCCAACCTCCGTCAAGTTACCTCGAGAAGTTTTACTTCGACACCATCACCTTTGACCCGGTCATGCTGGGTAACTTGATTGACCGCTACGGTGCAGACCATGTGCTGCTTGGCACCGATTACCCCTACGACATGGGCGAAGAAGATCCGATCGGGCTGATCGAATCGGTCAAACGCCTGAAGCGCTCTGACAAAGACATGATCATGGGCGGCAATGCAGCGCGGCTCTTGAACATTCCGGCCAAGCGCTAAAGACGCTCCAGCAGCGTTCAGCGCCAAACTTCAAGGGGCTGTTCAGCCCGCTTCGACCTGCTCAATGCGGGCGTTGCGGGTCGACTTGACGACCGCCTCCAGCGCGCAAATGTTGGCCAGCATTTGCGCCTGCGGCACCGGGTAAGGCTGGCGGCCCTGGGCGGCATCGGCAAAGGCCTCAAGGTTGGCGAGCACGGCAGGGTACGGCTCATAGGCAATGCTCTGCTCCGCTTCCCCGCGCTTGCAATAAGTCAGCAGCCAACCGGTGGACGCCTCCGGGTGACTTTTGTCGCGGACCTCGACCCAACCCTGGCTGCAATAGACCGCGAACCGTCCGACAAAGGGCGTCGCCAAAATAGCGCTGATCAAGGCATGGCCGCCACTTTTGTAGGTCGCCAGAATGGCCAGCGTGTCGCCGTTGACAAGCGAGCTGCCCAGTTGCTTGACGCTGGCGTAGACCGTTTCCGCCGGGCCAAAAACGCCTATCGACAAGTCCAGCAGATGAATACCGGTGGCAGTCATCGGGCCGGCCGGGGCCTCGGCGGCTGACAGGCGCCAGTTCTCCGGTGGCAAGCTCAAGAATTTGTCTTGGCTGAAGTTGGCTTCCATCTGTAGCGGCCGACCCAGCTCACCGGAATGAATCATCGCCATGGCCTGGATGATGGGCGGCTCGAAGCGTCGTTCATGCCCGACGGCCAGCGTCAGACCGCGCTGGTTGATGGCCGCCATGGCAGCCACCACGTCAGCGCGTTGCAGGGCCAGCGGTTTTTCGCAAAAAATATGTTTGCCCGCTTGGGCGGCCAAAATCATCTGCGCGCCGTGCTGGGTGTGTGGTGTGCACAAAATAACGCCCTCGACGCGCGAATCGGCCAGCGCGGCATCCAGATCGTTTAGAAAATCAACGCCGATGCCTTGGGTGAAAGCGCGTCCGGTGGTCTGGTTCAGATCACTGCCGCCGACCAACTGCAAAACGTCAGATGTTGTGATCAGCCGAGAGATGGTTTGACCCCACCAACCCAAACCAATGACGGCGACTCTAAATTTGTGGTTCATACGCAGAGAATTGAAGTTGATAAATCGATGCCTCAATTTATCAGCCTATCAACAAAACAGCAAGCTGAAAGACCCCGATGACTGACGTCGCGGCTAGCCCGGGCGGTTCAAATCAGCCACCAGTTGCAGTAGTTCGGTGCGCTCAACATCTGGGCTGAACAAAGGCGCACGAAGCGCGCATTGGGACCTCAGCAGCGCCAGCCATTCGTCACCGGATGCCGCACCCGTGCTTTGACAGCGCCGCAACAACTGCGCCAATCCCTCTGCATCACCCGGCTCGAAATAGCCTGCGTAATCGTTGCCCAGCATGCCAATGTTGCCTGGAATACGCGAAGCTAAAACCGGTGTCCCGCTCAAAATGGCCTCCATGACGACATGCGCGCCGCCCTCCATCAGGCTGGGGTGGACCAGCACATGTGCGCGCTGAATATACCCGCGCGTGGCCTGGTACGGCTGCGTACCCAGCCAGCGGTAATTCGGGCAAGCTGCGGCCGTGTCCTGCGCTGCCTGTCCCAGTGCCGGGTCTAGCGCTTCACCGATGTGGTCGATCTCAAGATTCGGCTCTCCTTGGAGCAGACGGGCGGCGGCAAACAGTGTCTGCGGTGATTTTTCGTCACGCAGATGACCGACCATGACGACGCGCAATTGCACCCGTGCCGACGGCTTGAAAACTGCGGGAAGCGCCGAGCAGGACTGGAAAATCACACGTGTTTTAGCGCGCAGATCCGCCGGTAAAGCGTCAGCTCCGCTGGCTTGCAGCACCACCAGTTGTGACGCCAGCGAGATGGATTGCTGGGCGCTTGAATCAAAGTGAATATCCCGGTACAAATCCGTGCCGGTGAGCACCAGCCCCAAACGTCCCGCTGGCTGCCGCTCAGCCCAAGCGGCCACTGAAGCGGCTGAGCGACGTGCGTGCAGCGCCAGCATCACTTGGTCCGGCCGGTCAGGGTGTTGAAGGGCTTCAGCATCAGGCCATTGCTGGATGATGCGTACCTTGTGCGGTGCCAGCAGCGACCGCCAGCGTTGGGCGGTTTGCCAGTTGCCGTTGTTAGCGTCCGCCAGCGCCGGGCTGACGATGACAATGCGCATCGCTTGCGAGTCAGCTGAGGGTTGATCCATGGGTTTAACCCGCCGCCCAGAAGACGGCAAACCAGCCGCGCTCGTCAGTCCAGACCTGCGTGCGGGCAAAGCCCGCTGTTTGCAGCAAACGCTCAAAATCTGCGGCCTGCCATTTGTAGGAGCTCTCGGTGTGAATGCGCTCACCTTGGACAAAGTGTCGTTCGCCGCCTGGCCAGCGAACTTGCACGTCGCGAACCGTCTGTAAATGCATTTCGACACGCGATTCAACCGCGTTGAACGAGGCCAGATGCTGCCAGTCCGCCAGCTGAAAATCGCTGCCGACCAATTGGTTCAGGTGCGGCAGCAGGTTCCGGTTGAACGCCGAGGTGACGCCCAGTGCATCGTCGTAGGCGGGCTCCAAGACCTCACGCGGTTTCAGCAGGTCGACGCCAATCAACAGCCCTCCGCCGATGCAGGCGCTGCGTGCTTGACGCAAAAATGTCAGCGCTTGCGCCGGCGTGAAGTTGCCAATGCTGGAGCCCGGGTAAAACAGCACGTTCGGGCCGTTGCCGGCTTGCGGCGGCAGTTGCAGTGCGCTTGAAAAATCCATGCCGACGCCGAGCATTGGCAAGTGTGGATGTTGCGCTTGCAGGCTGCCCAGCGCTTGCCGTAAAAATTCAACCGAAATGTCAACCGCCACGTAACGCGCCGGCGCAAAAGCGGCGAACAGACTGGCCGCCTTGGCGCAATTGCCAGCGCCTAAATCGACCAGCGTGGCATGGTCTGGCAGCAGCCCAGCCATGGCAGCTGCATGGGTGGCGAAAATGCTGGCTTCGGTGCGCGTCGGGTAGTACTCGGGCAACTCGGTGATGGCTTCAAACAGCCGGGAGCCGAGCGCGTCGTACAAGAATTTCGGGGAGGTGAAGGCCCGCGGCGCCAGCAGGCCGGCCACCAGCTCAGCCCGCACGGCGGCTTGGTCTTCATGGTGCAACTGCACGAAATCAGGTTGCGACGGGGCGGCCGTGACGGCGCGGGGCAGAGCGGAATGAGCCGCAGAAAAATCAGGCATCGCAAGACTGTAGCAGGCGGCGCCCCGCCGGCGTCAGGCGGTGCTGAGTCGGCTGGCCACGCAGTAGGCGATGAACTTGTCCAGTTCCAGGGTTTTGTCGAACACCGCATCGGCGCCCAGAGCGAGCGCACGGCGGCGAATATCCGTGGTGGCGTAATTCGTCAGCACCACGACTTTCTGGCTTGGTTTGCGGTTGGCACAATGGCTCAGGATGCCCAAGCCGCTGCCTTGCAACAAAAACAAGTCGACCACCGCCATTTGCCATTCGTCGGGGTGGCCGAGCAGCCATTCAGTCGCCTCACGTTCGGTACTTGCCACGCCAGCCACTTTGACGTTGGCGATTTCTGTCAGCATGGCGGCAAGGCTGTCCCGCACGACATCGTTGTCTTCCACCAAGTAAATCATGGGCTTTTGTAGAGCGTTGCACAGACGGTATCGCAATGCAACTCCTCTGCGATATTCCTGTCAGATAATTTACACCCGCAACAGGATTTTTTCCGCAAATGAGTTGCCGTCCTACAGGGCTATGGGGAAAGCTGGGCAATAGTGACGAAGCAGTTAAAACAGCCCATTATGGTGACAACCTTATTCATGCAAAACCGATCTGACACATCCCATCCAGTGGCGCCGGTGGGGGTCAGCCTGGCGCAGGCTGAAGCCGCCCATTACGCCGTGCTGAGGCGCATCACCCCCACCATTCGCCACCATTTGGTCGGGGAATTTCAGCCCATCGGCATGATCGCCACCATGCTCGACCGGCGCCTGCAAAGCGACGAGCCGAATCTGAACCATCTGCGCGACAACAGCGCTGCGCTTGGCAAACTGTCACGCACGGCTGCCAGCACCTGCATGAACCTCATGTCGTGGCTGGCGCCCAAAAAAGACGCTGTGACGACGCTGGACAGCGGCGTCGTGGACTGCTTGAGTTTGCTCACCACCGAATTCCGGTTCAGGGGATTCGTCCTTGTCAATGAAGTGACTGACATGCCGGTGAACGTGAGCACCGCAGCGTTGCGCAGTGTCTTGCCGGCTGCGTTGCTGGCCATGAGCGACCAGCAGCCCGGCCCGGCTGATTTTGCCTTGAAGGCTGACTTGGTGCCGCACGGCGTGGCGTTGTCGATCGTTCGGCGGTCGGCCGTGCGCAGCGCCGAAACCAGCCCCGTCGCTGAGTACCGTGCGTTGAATTGGCAGGATGTGACGGCCCTCGCTCAAGCCGAATCGGTTGGTTTTTCACAGTCTGCTGACGCTGTGCAACTGACGTTTTCGAAGGCCAGTCCTGCACCGCATTTAACGGGTTGAGTACTTCCGCTTGGGCGACGCTGCAGGGGTGGACCGCAAGCGCTTTTAAAATCATGCCCAAACCGCATTGACCATGCTCCCCGCAAACCATTCCACGCACACACCGCTTTCTATGCACACCACCGCTCTCGTTTTGTTCTCTGGCGGGCAAGACTCCACCACTTGTCTGGCGCAGGCACTGACCCGTTACCAACGCGTTGAAACCATCGCGTTTGATTACCGCCAGCGTCACAGCGTTGAGTTGGACGCGCGGCTGGTGGTACTGCAACAGTTGCGTGAGCAGTTCCCTGAATGGGCTGGCAAGCTTGGTGAAGACCATTTGTTAGACCTCGGCGTGCTGGGTCAGGTCAGCGAGACCTCGCTGACACGCGACACCGCTTTCAAGATGGAAAGCTCTGGCCTGCCCAACACCTTTGTGCCGGGCCGCAATTTGCTGTTCTTAACGTTGGCTGCAGCGCTGGCGTATCGGCGCGGGCTGGAAGTGCTGGTGACAGGCGTGTGTGAAACCGATTTTTCAGGCTACCCCGACTGCCGCGACGACACCATGAAAGCCATGCAACTGGCTTTGTCACTGGGCATGGACAAACGCTTTTTGATCGAAACGCCCTTGATGTGGATCGACAAAGCCGACACCTGGCGCTTAGCCGATGCATTGGGTGGTCGCAAGTTGGTGGACCTGATCGTCGAGCACACCCACACTTGTTATTTAGGCGACCGCGAGCATCGTCACGCGTGGGGTTACGGCTGCGGTGCGTGCCCGGCGTGTGAGTTGCGGGCGCGGGGTTATGCGGGTTTTATCGGCGCTTGAGTAGCCCTGTGAGAATCGGCCAGGGGGCTGGCCTCCTACACGTTTAAATAGGTTTTATTCCCCTGTAGGAGGCCAGCCCTCTGGCCGATCCCCCGCCTGACCCTCCGCTCCTCACCGAACCGTCAACCCATACGCCGCCTCAGCCCCTTCCGGCGCTTTCTCCAACTCCCAGCGCTGGCTGTGAAATGCCGCCACTATGGGCCGGTGCGCGATCGACACCAGTGCGCCGCCGGCTTGCTGCGTTTGCGCCAGCAGCTTGGCATAAAGTGTTTTTTCGGCGGCTTCGTCGAGCGCGCTGGTGGCTTCGTCGGCAAAGATCCATTGCGGTTTTTTCAGCAGCACGCGGGCGATGGCGAGTCGTTGTTGTTCGCCGCCAGAGAGCTTTTGGCTCCAAGCGTCGCGGTCATCCAGCCGCTCGGTGAGTTGCGGCAACAGGGCGTCGTTCAAAGCTTGTTTCAACTCGGCGTCGCTGTAACTGTCCACCGGCTGCGGATAAGCCAGCGCGTCACGCAGGCTGCCGTCCGGAAAATACGGCCTCTGCGGTATGAACATGGTGCTCTGCGGCACCACGGCGCGGCCATGCGCAAACGGCCAAATGCCGGCCAGCGCGCGGAACAAGGTCGATTTGCCGCTGCCCGAAGGCCCATTCAAGAGCACGCTGTCGCCGGGTTGGGCCTGTAACGCCAAGCCACTGAGCAAGACTTCGCCCGTCGGCAAGCTGAGCGACAAATCGACGGTTTGCAGATGGTCTGCACCGACGACGACGGTGGCCGGGTCTGACGTACCCGCATTGACAGCCGCACGCGCCTGACCTTCCAACGTGTGCGCGGCGATGTGCTCTTCAAAACTCGTCAGCCGGTCAGTGGTGGCGCGCCACGCCGCCAGCGTGCTGTAGTTGTCGACAAACCAGCTGAGCGAGTCTTGCACCCGACCGAAAGCCGAGGCGATTTGCATCAGCTGACCGAGCTGAATAGCGCCGCTAAAAAACCGCGGGGCCGAGATGATGAACGGAAAAACCGTCGCCGCCTGGCCAAAAAAGTTGGTGAACCAAACCAGGCTTTTCTGCTTTTTAATCAGCGCCAAGTAGTTGCCCAGCACCGTCGAAAAGCGCGTGTCGAGATGGCCGCGCTCCACCGCTTCACCCTTGTCGAGCGCAATCGCCTCGCTGTATTCGCGCACCCGCACCATGTGGTGCCGGAAGTCGGCTTCGTAGCGTTGCTGTAAAAAATTAAGCTGAATCTGCGGCCTGCCGATGTAATGCGTGATCACGCTGCCCGCCACGCAATACAACACCGCCATCCAGACCATGAAGCCGGGAATGCTGTAAGCCGTGCTGCCCAATGTGAAGGCAAAAGCCCCTGACAGACTCCACAAAATGCCGACAAAACTCAGCAGCGTCACCACCGCGTTCAGCAAGCCCATGCTGAGCGACACGGTGTAGCTGGTGAACAGGTTCAGGTCTTCTTGGATGCGTTGGTCCGGGTTGTCGGGCATGGGCTGCGGCGCGCCCGGTTGGCCTTCTTGCGCGGTCGCCGGCTGTGTGTAACGCGCCAACTCCAGCCGGTAAAACGCATGGTTGGACAGCCAGCGCTTCAGGTAGTGGCCGGTCATCCAGGCGCGCCAGCGAATCTCCAGCAATTGTGTCAAATAAAAGCGATAGACCGCAATCAAGATGAAGGCAAAAGCCAGGTAGGTGAAGCGTCCCAGCTCGCGCCAAAACACCGCTTCGTCCTTGTTTTGCAGTGCGTCGTAAAACAGCCGGTTCCAGTCATTCAGCAACACCAGCATGTAGACCGCTGCCAGGTTCAGCGCGACGATGGCCACCAGCAATCCGCGCGCTTTCCATTTGTCTTCAGACTGAAAATACGGCAAAGACAAGGCCCAGACTTTGCGCACAAAAGTCTTGAAGCTGCCAAGTTTGTCTTGAACGACGGTCATGAGCGCTCTCTTCAGTTGGGGTTAGAAATGCCGCTCGCCACATGCCCTGACGGCACGTGCTGAGAGGCCGAATGAACATGGCCGGTCTGGTCGTCAAAGAAAAAATCAGGCTCAAACTCACGCAGAAATTCGCCCTTGGCCAAGCCGCCTAAAAATATCGCTTCATCGACCTCGATGTTCCAGTCCATCAGCGTGCGGATGGCACGTTCATGCGCCGGTGCGCTGCGGGCGGTGACCAGCGCCGTGCGAATCCGCATGCGCGAGGTGCCGGCCTCTTGCAGCCGGTGCAGGGCTTCCAGCAGCGGCTTGAACGGGCCTGCCAGCAGCGGCTGCGCTGCGTTGGCGCGTTCGTGCGCCTGAAACGCGCTCAGGCCTTGCGACTGAAAAACGCGCTCCGCTTCGTCAGAAAAAAGCACCGCGTCACCGTCGAAGGCAATCCGCACTTCGTTCGGATGCGCATCGCTGGCGTGGGCTGAATGCGGATAGACTTGCGCCGCCGGCACGCCGGCCAGCAGCGCAGCGCGTACATCGCTCAGGTGCGTCGATAAAAACAGGTTGGCGTGCAGCGGTTTCAGGTAGCGCCACGGTGCTTCGCCGCGGTTAAAGGTGCCGCGTTCGATCTTCAAACCATAGTGCTGGGCTGATCTGAAAACGCGCATGCCGGAGACCGGGTCATTGCGCGACAAAATCACCACCTCAACCCGCTGCGGCGGTTTGACTGCGCTCCCGGCTTCGCTTTGGCTGTCTGGTGCGTCGTTGAAGGCGAGGAGTTTTTTCACCAATGAAAAAGCCACGCCGGGTTTGGCCGGCACATCCAGGCGCTCTAATTGCAGCTGCATGTAAGCCGCGTCACGCTTGCTGCCGGCCTGCTCCTGCTGGGCCATGCCTTCTTCAAAAACACGGTTTTCCTCCTCAAAGTCAAACAGCGCGCGCGACGAAATCGCCACCACCAGTTGCCCGTCAAGATTGGTTGCCATGGTGTTTTTCTTCCAGTTTTTGATGAAGACAGGCGGGGCAGAGGCAAGTGGCTTTGTCAGCGTCAGAGGCATCTTCGGCAGCAGCTTCGGCGGAATTTACCGGAGTAGGAATCGCCATCACATGCGGCAAGTCGTAGCACCAACAGGTGGCGTCAGCGCCGACCATGCCGCAGCGAAAAGCCGCGCCGCAGGCAGCGCAAACGGAGTTGGAGGCAGGTGAATTCGGGGATCGGCCAGAGGGCTGGCCTCCTACAAATTTCGCCATGGGCGCGGAGTCCCCTGTAGGAGGCCAGCCCTCTGGCCGATCCCCTTTCGATGGCCGATCCTTAGAAGGCGAGGTCAACTTCGGTGCCCGCTCAGCTTTTCAAAAACAACTTGTAAACCGGATTTTCGGTTTCTTCTACGCACGGATAACCCAGCGTGGCCAGGAAGGCTTTGAACGCTGCGTTGTCGGCTTTGGGCACTTGCAAGCCGATCAAAATGCGGCCGTAGTCTGCACCCTGGTTGCGGTAATGAAACAGGCTGATGTTCCAGCCCGGCCGCATGGTTGACAAGAACTTGAGCAGCGCGCCCGGCCGTTCCGGGAAGACAAAGCGCAGCAAGCGTTCGTCTTTGGCCAAGACGCTGTGGCCGCCGACCATGTGGCGTACATGCTCTTTGGCCAACTCGTCGTGCGTCAAGTCCAGCGCCTTGAAACCTTGGCGCGTGAAGGTGTTGACGATCTTGCCGCTCTCGCCTTTGCCGTGCGTGCTCAGGCCGACAAACACATGCGCTTCAGCCGCGTCATTGATGCGGTAATTGAA
>Ga0075464_10000330_pt1 | contig 20550 bp, 17 predicted proteins | sample DEB19_08_DNA_5_FD_75068 | JGI IMG/M metagenome (GOLD analysis project Ga0075464, IMG submission 75068) | Aqueous microbial communities from the Delaware River and Bay under freshwater to marine salinity gradient to study organic matter... | ecosystem: Environmental > Aquatic > Marine > Coastal ...
TCTAATAATAATTCTAATAACAATACTGTAAGTGATTTCTATTTTGAAAATAAAAATTCAGTAAGTCAGGGAAAGCAAAACTTTACTCAAAAATGGGGAGAGCGTCCTAATATTGACAATTGGAGAAGAAAGACAAGTGGGAATATTGCTTACAATAAAAAATCAATTGGCGACCTTAATGCTATGTCTAATTCACAAGCCGTTGCTTCTCAAAAAGATAGTGCAAATAAAAGTTTAAACAAAGATTCCTTATTTATAGGCGCAGCAGACGCCATTAAAGATTCAAAAGATTTTGAAAAATCACAATTGAATTGGAATAAAGCAGCAATGGCAAATGCCCAATTATTTTTATTACAATTAAATGATTTCGACAAAGCTTTACCATTATATAAAAAAATTATTGAAAAAAATATTGACCCTGAAATAACTGAAAGGGCTTTTTTAGATATGGCTAGTCAATACTTACATGATAACAAACCTGACCTATCTAACAGCATTATTCAAATTGTAACTGAAAGGTTCCCTAAAGGATACTACGTTACAAAAAAGCAGGAAGCTTTTAATAAGAAAACAAGAACACAGAATTCTGTTAATGACTACAAAGAAGCCTACTTTTTAGCTCAAATTGGAAACTGGGATAGCTTAGCTAATATAAGCGACAAGCTGGCATCTAGTTTGTACAGGACAAAATGGAATACCCCTTTTCAGTTTTTGAAAGTAAAAATGTATGCTCAGCAAAGAAAAGATAGTCTTGCCATTGTTATATTAGATTCTATTATACTTGTTAATCAAAATGAGCTAATTAGAGAAAAGGCGAAAAACATAATTGCAGAACTTAAAAAAAGAAAACAAACGGAAGCTTATTTAAAAGCGCTTGTAATTGAAATGCCTTTAGTTGTTACTCCTATTATAGAATCAACTGTCCCTGATGCTAAAGTACAAAATAGTACAAGTAAACAATTACAAACAAGCCTGCCTGTTCAATCTCAAAATAATAAACTAGTTGACACGCTTAATAAATCAAAAAGTTTAAATAACAAAGAAGCAATCATTGCTGCTTCACCTGTGATGCCTAGTATTATTTTCACAAATGACAGTACAGAGGACCATTATGTAGCAATAGTTACAAACAAAGTAAAAGAAGTTTTCGTAAAAGAATCACAAACAGCATTTACTTATTTAAATAATGACGAGTTTAAAAAACAGAATTTAAAAACTACCTATGTTCAATTTGACGATAATGTATATATTGTTTGGGTTGGGCCATTTAGTTCTCAACAAGCAGGCACGAGTTATATTCAAAAAATAAAACCTCGATTAAAAAATGAAATTATCTCTTTCATTCCTGCAAACCAATATGAAATTTACATTTTAGGAAAATCTAATATTTTACAAATTAAAACAAAGGAAGACCTTGAATTGTATAAAAACTTCATGCAAAAAAATATTTATAAATAATAATAAAATTCATTAAGTGAATCAACCTATAAAGAAAAAATTAACGCTCACTGAAAAGTTCTGGAAATGGTATTTTATTTCGGTAGGGGTATTCCTATTATTTATTTTAATGATAAATTTTGGATGGATCGGCGATATGCCCGACTTGGATGACATTGAAAACCCAACTGCTTCTTTAGCAAGTCAGGTATATGCTCAGGACGGAACTCCAATGGGTAAATTTTATTTAGAAGACCGTATTAGTGTTAAATATAGAGACCTTAGCCCCTATTTAATACAAGCATTAGTGTCCACCGAGGACAAACGTTTTTATGACCACTACGGAGTGGATGGAGAAGGTTTATTGAGAGCTGTTGCATTTTTAGGGAGTCAAGGTGGTGCTTCTACGATTACCATGCAAACTGCTAAGAACTTATTTACAGACAACTGGAGTACCAAGAATAAAATACTCCGCGTAATACAAAAAATTAAAGAAAGTATCATTGCTATCAAACTAGAGCGCAATTTTACTAAACAAGAGATATTGACTTTGTATTTAAATACGGTTCCTTTTAGTGAAAATCTATTTGGTGTAAGTAATGCATCTAGATCCTTTTTCCAAAAAGAACCTGATCGCTTATCGGTAGAGGAAGCCGCATTATTGATTGGAATGATTAATGCACCAACTAAGTACAACCCTAATAGAAATCCCAAATTAGCTTTAGAAAGAAGAAACTTAGTATTGAATAGAATGGCTGGACAAAAGTACATCTCAACGGACCAAGCTACTCAATTGAAAGCTTTACCTGTAGTGACTAATTTTAGAAAGCTGGATGAGAATAATGGCCTAGGCCCCTACTTTAGAATGAACTTGGGCGAGTTTATGAAAAAATGGTGTAAGGAACATAAAAAGAATAATGGTGATTCCTATAATTTATATCGTGATGGTTTAAAAATTTACACTACGATTAATCCAAGAATGCAGTTATACGCAGAAGAAGCGGTAGCAAGACATATGTCCTACTTACAAAAAGCCTTTAACGAACAAGCCAATATTAAAAAAGGAACAGTTTGGAAAGACTTTAATAATCTTTTAGAACTAGCCATTAAGCAAACTGACAGATGGAAAAACATGAAGCGTGATGACGTTGACGAAACTATAATCAGAAAGTCTTTCGACGAGCCTCTTGATATGCGCATTTTTGCTTGGAATAAAAATAGGTTTATAGACACAACGATGACGCCTTTGGATTCCTTAAAGTATCATAAGCAAATATTACAGACTGGCTTCTTAGCCGTTGACCCTTTTACGGGAGAAGTTAAAGCATGGGTTGGCGGAGTTGATTTTAAAACATTTAAATATGACCACGTAAATATAAATACAAGACGTCAGGTAGGTTCTACTATGAAGCCTTTATTGTATTCTTTAGCAATCGAAAAAGCTGGCTTCACTCCTAATAGTATTGTACAGGATCAACAACAAAACTTTGATGGTTATGGCATGGTTCCCAATACGCCAAAATCATGTACTGGTCAGTCTATGCCAATGGCGCAGGCTTTAGCAGAATCTAGAAACTGTGCTTCTGCCTATATTATGAAATCAATTAACCCTAAGGGTAATGAAGCTGCAAAAGAGTTTGTGGATTATTTGAAGAAATGTAATGTTCAAGCAGACGTTCCAGCCTATCCTAGTATTGCATTAGGTTCTGCTGAAATTTCCTTATTTGAAATGGTACAAGCTTATACGATGTTCCCAGGAGGCGGTTACAATGCACAGCCCTTCTTTATAAATAGAATTGAAGATAAAAACGGAAATGTACTGGAGAGTTTTTCTCCACAAAGAAGAAAAGTAATTAATGAAGTAACTGCTTATTCTGTTGTAAGTATGATGCAAGGTGTTATTACAAAAGGTACTGGAAGAAGCATGGGATCCTTTGATGTTCGTGCACAGTCTATAGCAGGCAAAACAGGAACTACGAATGACAATAGTGATTTATGGTTTATGGGATATACACCTCAGTTATTAGCTGGTGCATGGGTTGGCGCAGACGATAGATATATTCGTTTCACTGATAATTATTTTGGACAAGGTGCTCATGGTGCATTACCTATTTGGGCTTATTTTATGAGTAAAGTGGCTAATGACCCTGCATGTAATTTGGACCCTAATGCAAGCTTTGATAAACCAAGTAATGTTCCCGACTTCAACGTTAACTTTGTGGGGCAAGATTCTGTAGCAACTGACATTCCGGTTGACGTAGATGATATTAAAGCAGAATCAGATTATGAGATTCCGGAGGAACAAGCTGTAAATATTACAACTATTGTTAAACCAGTAACCACCGATAAACAAAATAGTCCTAGTAATAAAAAAACAGCCCCCGCTGCAAATAAAGAAGCACAAAAGCCAAAAGCTATAATGCCAAAGAAGGGAAACTAGTTTCTATTTAAAGAATACATGACTGTGAAATGATGGTATGCATTACTTTGAAAAAACGAATTTGCATATTGGAACTGCATTCTATTATAAGTGAAATTAAATCCTGTGCTAAATCCATTTAAAAAATTTTGTTGATTCTGCACATTTAAATCAAAGCGCCTAATAAAATTATAGCCCATATTAATATTGAACTTGTCTCCAATGAAAATTTCCGATGCCAATATCAAATGATTAAATAGGTTTTGCATTGTAGCGGGTGACTTATACCCTTCTGCATTATTAAATGCAATGTCATTATAACTATTGTCCCATACACTTAATTTTTGTGCTGTAATAGAAAATTGAAATGGTGCATTTTCTAATTTCTTAGACCAACCTAAAATAATATTAAAAGGAACCGACTCCTGTGTTTGATATGGTTTAAACTGAACACCCATATTATTTACTAATACACTTACTTGAGACAAGTTATTGGATGAATGATATTTGAGTCCCATGTCCAAAGCCATTCCATTGGACTTGTACATTCCATAATTAGATTGGATAAATTTTAAAGTGGAACCTATGGTGAAGTTTTGTTTGTAATTCATGGCTGCACTTATTTGAACAGCATAATCGTTGGGATGAAAACTACCCATTTCATTTCCAGCCATATCTGTCATTGGAATTGTTCCATATTCTACATAATGAATCCCCCATCCTATTACTATTTTTTTACTAGTTAAAAAATTAGCTCCGCTAAAATCATATTGCTGAATGTCTGCATAAAAAGGCTTTACACTTAAATGAATTTTAGCATCCATTTCCTCACTTAATAAAGCGGGGTTATACATTGCCAAACCCAAATCATTCCCAATAGCACTTATATTGATTCCTCCTAAAGCAGAAGTTTTAGCTGAATAAGGTAGGTTTATAAAATTGTATACTGCATTTCCTCCTACCGCTTGCGCCATAGTTGAATTAGGTAAACAAAATATTAAAACAAAAAACCCTAGCCATATCCTTCTCATAGGACAAAGCTAGGGCTTGAACACTTTATAATCAATAAATCTGATATGTATTTACACTAAAGCCAAGTCTAATACCTGCTGCATTGTTTTTACATAATGAAACTTCACCCCTTTGATGAATGCTTGATCAATCTCATTCACGTCTTTTTCATTCTGCCAGCATAAAATAATTTCTTTCATACCAGAACGCTTAGCTGCCAATATTTTCTCTTTGATTCCTCCTACTGGTAATACCTGACCTCTTAATGTTATCTCCCCAGTCATTGCTAAATACGGCTTTACTTTACGACCAGTAAAAGCAGAACTTAATGCGGTTAACATGGTAATACCTGCACTTGGACCGTCTTTAGGAACTGCTCCTTCTGGCACGTGCACATGAATCGACTTAGTGGTAAATAAGGTAGGGTCTACTCCAATTTTTTTAGCATTGGCTTTTAAATAAGTCAAGGCGGTGCTTGCACTTTCCTTCATTACATTTCCTAAATTACCCGTCAAGCTTAATTCCCCTTTCCCGTCCGCAAGTAATACTTCAATAAATAAGATATCACCTCCTACATAGGTCCAAGCTAAACCAACTGCTACTCCTGGCATATTAACAGTCTTGTATATTTCATTACTATACTTTGACTGTCCTAATATTTTAATCAAATCATTCTTACTTACTGTTGGCTTTATCTTATGCTTATACGCCAATTCCTTAGCTTGATAGCGCATAATAGAAGCTAATTGACGATCCAATTCACGAACCCCACTTTCTCTTGTATAGTCTTCAATTACTTTTTCTAAAACACTGTCTTGTATTTTAAAATTAATTTTGTCCAAGCCATGCGCTTCTTTCTGCTTTGGCAATAAATGTCGCTTAGCAATTTCTACTTTTTCTTCTACCGCATAACCACTCAAGTCAATAATCTCTAGACGGTCTCTTAATGCTGGTTGAATTTTACTAATATCATTCGCTGTCGCAATGAATAGTGTTTTACTTAAATCATATTCCGACTCTAAGTAGTTATCGTAAAAGCTATTATTTTGTTCTGGATCTAGTACTTCTAATAATGCACTAGAAGGGTCACCACGATGGTCCAACCCAATTTTATCAATTTCGTCTAGTATCATAACAGGATTAGACGTTTTAACTTTTCTAATACTTTGTATGATACGACCAGGCATAGCCCCAATATAAGTTTTACGATGTCCTCTAATTTCACTCTCGTCATGTAAACCACCTAAGCTAACCCTAGTATATTTACGACCTATGGCATGTGCAATAGAACGACCAAGTGAAGTCTTACCAATACCTGGAGGACCTAAGAAACATAAAATTGGACTTTTCATATCCCCTTTTAATTTCAACACCGCTAAATATTCAATAATTCTATTTTTTATTTTACCCATTCCATAATGATCGTCATCCAATACTTTCTTAGCATGCTTCAAATCGTAATTGTCGTCCGTATATTCATTCCATGGTAAATCCAATAATAAGTCCAAATGATTATATACAACTGAATAGTCTGGTGTAGTTGGATGCATACGCTCCAATTTTTCCAAACCAGTTTGAAATAACTTCTTTGCAGCTTCTGGCCATTTTTTAGTTTCCGCCTTCTTCTTCATTTCAATCACTTCGCGCTCATTAGGATCCCCGCCTAATTCGTCCTTGATACTCTTTAACTGTTGTTGTAAAAAGTAATCTCTTTGTTGCTTATCTAATTCTGTTCTTGTCTTGTTCGCAACTTTATTCTTTAATTCTACAAATTGAAGCTCCTGTTGTAAAAACTGAATTAATTTTTCTGCTCTTAATGTGATATCATTTTGCTCTAGTAAGCTTTGCTTTTCTGGAATTTCTACATTCAAATTGCTACTCACAAAATTGATCAAGAATAAAGGACTTTCAATATTTTTTAAAATCATGGCTGCTTCTGAAGGGAAATTAGGCGACAACTGAATAATCTGAGTCGCTAAGTCCTTAATATTTGACAAGTGTGCCAAAAAGTGCTGGTCTTCCGCTTTAACTATATCCTCTTTTATAACATTTACTTTAGCCTTAAAAAAAGGATCCAGCTCGGTCATTTCAAATAATTCAAAACGTCTTTTTCCTTGAATTATAATAGTAGTTCCCCCGTCTTGCATTTTGATCATTTTAATGATTTTTGCAACGGTTCCAATTTTACATAAGTCTGCAGGAACAGGATCTTCTATATTCCCGTCTACTTGAGAAACTACTCCAATGTATTTGTCTTTATTAAAAGCCGCCTTAACTGCCTGTATGCTCTTATCTCTTCCAACTGTAATTGGAATTACTACCCCTGGGAAAAGCACTGTATTTCTTAATGGTAAGATAGGTATTACATTGTCTATTTCTAATTCTGGCTCATTCTCCATATCCTGCTCATTAAATGAAAAAAGCGGGATAAACTCATTGTCCTCTTCTGTCTTAAATAGTAATTTATTCATTTTCAATCTTTTAAATCAATTAGGGGTATGGCAAAATGACATAAAGCCAATTTGAAATAACCTGGTCTTTGTCTAATGTATATATAGGCAATATTGGTGCCAAACTTGGACTTTTCAAAGCAAATTCGGACATTATAAGGCAAAAAAAATCCCTTCCAATTAGGAAGGGACTTTCTTGCAAAAGTTATAATGAATATAACTTCTAACTAATTACTTCTTAGCAGCAGAATCAACAGCAGTTGAATCAGCAACAACAGCAGAAGAATCAACTGCAACAGCAGCTGTATCAACAGTTGTAGCAGCAGAATCAGTCTTAACTTCAGTAGAAGCACCACCACAAGCAGTTAATGCAGCGATAGCGAAAATTGCGAATACTTTTTTCATTTTGAATGTTTTATTAAGTTTGGTATTAAATACGTCGGCGAAGATAGTTTTAATAGAGAAATTCACCAAATTTTAACTTAAATTTATTTAAATACCTATATATTTTTTGTTCTAATCTATTTTTTTCTGAAATAAATACGAATTGGAACCCCTGTGAACTTAAAGTTCGCTCTTACCTGGTTCTCCAAGTAATTACGGTAAGGTGACTTAATATCGTCTGGGAAATTGGTAAAAAAGGCAAAACTTGGAACCCTTGTAGGCAATTGTTGCACAAATTTGATCTTGATTACGTGACCTCTCACAACTGGAGCCTGGTACTTTTCAATCGCTTTCAACATAATATCGTTCAACTTAGACGTTGCTATCTTACGGTGCTTGTTCTCAAACACCTCTAATGCCATTTCTAAAGCCTTGAATATTCTCGTCTTTTCTACTGCAGATATAAATAAAATTGGCACATCACTGAAAGGTGCCAGTTTGTCCTTGAGTCTTTTCTCATAGTCACGCGCCGTATTGGTCTCTTTTTCAATCAAATCCCATTTATTCACTAATACTACAATACCCTTTCCTTTTCTAATAGCAAGGCTAAAAATACTTAAATCCTGAGCTGTTACACCCTTTTCTGCGTCAAGAACCAATAAACAAACATCAGATTCGTCCATTGCCTTGATAGCACGGATAACAGAATAGAACTCTAAGTCGTCCTTTTCCTTGTTTTTACGTCTAATTCCAGCTGTGTCAATAAGGATAAACTCCTTTTGAAACATATTATAATGTGTGTGAATGGTGTCTCTAGTAGTACCAGCAATATCACTTACAATAGTTCTGTCCTGACCAATTAAGGCATTCAATAGAGAAGACTTACCTACATTAGGTTGTCCCATAATAGCAATTTTTGGAATAATCACTTCCTCAGCTGCTTCTGAACCTTCTTCTATTTCAGCATCGTCGTTTTGAACTTCAGAGTCTTTGATACCTGCAGTAACTGCATCTAATATTTCACCAGTTCCACTACCAGATATAGAACTTACAAAAAAGTTATGCTCAAAACCCATTCCGTAGAACTCAGTACCTTCTAAAGCACGTGTAGAATTGTCTACTTTATTAACGCAAACATAAACTGGCTTAGTGGTTCTTCTTAACATGTCTGCCATAGCAGCATCTAAATCTGTTAAACCAACCGCAGCGTCCACCATAAAAATGATCGCATTGGCTTCGTCAATAGCAATTCTAACCTGCTTTCTAATTTCAGTTTCAAACATGTCTTTAGAATCTGGTACAAATCCACCTGTGTCAATCACATTGAATTTCTTACCACACCATTCTGTTTCGCCGTATTGACGGTCTCTTGTTACACCACTTATATCGTCCACAATTGCTTTACGCTCTTCTAATAAACGGTTAAATAAAGTGCTTTTGCCTACATTGGGTCTTCCGACTATAGCCACTGTATAACTCATAATAATCTAAATTTAATATTCAAATAAACTATCTTAAATAATTAATAATCAATACTTTGAAAGTATTTAATTGAAATTACTATTGATATCCAAATTCTTTTAATTTCGTGTCATTGTCTCTCCACTTGGGCTTTACTTTTACGAATAATTCCAAGTAAACCTTTGATCCAATAAACTCCTCAATGTCCTTTCTTGCCAAAGTACCAATCTCTTTAATCATCTTACCTTTCTCCCCTATAATGATGGCCTTTTGTGTCTCTCTATTCACTACAATGTCTGCTTGTATCTTAGTTAGTAAGGGTTGCTCCTTAAATGAGTTCACTAATACAGCTGTATGATATGGAATCTCCTCTCCAAATAACTGGTAGATCTTCTCTCTAATCATCTCACTAACAAAGAACTTAGTTGGCATATCACTCAAATCCTCCTGATCATAGAATGGTTGTCCACCTTCTGGAATAAGTTCTAATATAACTTTCATTAACCTGTCTATATCACTGATATTCAATGCACTAATGGAAATTATTTTACTACAATAAGGTTTAGCGCTAAAATAAGCATTGGCTTCTTTAACGCGTCCTGCAGGTGCTAAGTCAGACTTATTCATTACCACAATACAAGGCACTTTCAACTTCAACGCAGTAAACATAGCGTCTATTTCCTCAAAGTCATCGCGAACGTCTACCATTAAAAGTCCCAAATCGGCATCCTCTAAAGCAGACTTCACAGCTCCCATCATTCTTTCGTGTAACTTATATTTAGGGTCAATAATACCTGGCGTATCCGAAAATATCACCTGGTACTCGTCCACCTTGTTTAAAAAGGCCTTGATTCTGTGACGGGTTGTTTGCACTTTAGAAGATACAATAGCCATCTTCTCACCCATTATGGCGTTCAGTAAAGTACTCTTCCCAGCGTTTGGTTTCCCAAATATGTTTACAAACCCAACTTTCATTCCTATAGTTTAATTACACAAAGTTAATACAAAAAAAATCCGCTCTCGATAAGAATCGGGAGCGGGTTAAATGTTGCGAGGGAAGGGATCGAACCTCCGACCTTCGGGTTATGAGCCCGACGAGCTACCGCTGCTCTACCTCGCGATGTTTGGACGGCGAAGATACAGCTTAATTAGTTCTTGGCCAAGTTTATTAAGTAGAAATTGAACCAGCTTATTATTAATACTATTTGACTCCCTTTTCATATAATGTATTAGTTTTATTCAATGGAGGGATTTAACCTAAATGACACATTCAATTTAATTGGCAAACTCACTTTTAATAGAGTTTGGAATGGAATTAAAGTGCTTGCTAGTTTTCATGCAAGCAGACTACTAAATAAACCCATTCAATGGGGATACCCGGTTTCCATATCCTTTGAACCTACGACTAGTTGTAATTTAAGATGCCCAGAATGTCCAAGTGGTCTTAGGGCTTTTACAAGGCCTACAGGTATGTTGGAACAAAACTTTTTCAAGTCCACCATTGACGAAATTCATAAAGAGCTGCTGTATTTGATTTTCTATTTTCAAGGAGAGCCCTATTTAAATCCTGACTTTTTAGACATGGTAAAGTATGCAAGTGATAAAGGGATATATACTGCCACTTCTACTAATGCACATTATATGACGGACGAGAATGCTCGAAAAACGGTGGAAAGCGGACTGGATCGTTTAATTATTTCTTTAGACGGCACTACGCAGGAAACTTATAAACAATACCGAGTAGGTGGTGATATTGAAAAAGTATTAGCTGGGGCTAGAAATATCGTAAAATGGAAGAAAGAATTGAATAGTAATAAGCCCTTTGTGTTCTTCCAGTTCTTAGTAGTGAAACATAATGAACATCAAATTGAAGACGTTAAAAGACTAGCCAAAGAAATTGGGGTGGACGAAGTGAGGTTTAAAACTGCACAGGTTTATGATTATGAAAATGACCCCAATAACTTAATCCCTACTATTGAGAAATACAGTAGATATCAAAAAAATAAAGATGGTAGTTTTAAATCAAAAAATAAATTAGCTAATAGATGCTGGAAAATGCAGCATGCGAATGTTATAACTTGGGATGGTTTAGTTGTCCCTTGTTGTTTTGACAAAGACGCAACACATCAATTAGGGAATTTAAAAAATCAATCCTTCAAGGAAATTTGGCATAATCAGAATTACCAGCAGTTACGTGAAGAATTGATGAAGAGTAGAAAAAATATTGATATCTGCGCTAATTGCAGCGAAGGCGTTTCTGTTTGGCAGGATTAATTCTTGTGCTTAATGTCAGAAGCCCCAGAGCTACTTGACTCTCTTAATTCTGCAGCACCTCTATAATTAATATTACTTGCACCAGAAGCATGTGCTTTTAGAATTGTGGACACATTCACATGTATATTGCTTGCACCCGATGCTTTTACAATTGCCCCTTTAGCATTTAAATTATATAATTTTGCTTCACTAGCGCCAGAAACTTCTACAGACAAATCGTCTACTGTTCCAGTCAATTCAACATCCGAAGCGCCAGAACCATCAATTCCAATCATAGAACATTTTACTTGTGACTTTATATTAGATGCACCAGAAACCGTAATATTTAAATTGCCTGCATTCATATCGCCTCTTAAATCACTAGCACCAGACAATTTAATTTTAAGCTTATCCGATTCTAATCCACCTACTATATGGATATTAGTTGCCCCTGAACCAGTTAGTGCATTTAGTTCCTTAAAACTAACATAAGCCTTCACTTTAGTATCCCCCCATTTCTTCCAATCCCACCAACTATTATTGTCTTCCATTCTTATTATTAAAGTCCCGCCTTCAACTTCTGTAACAATATGATTTCTTATTTCAACGCTTGAAGCACTCACAGCAACTTCATTTAAATTTGACTGTGAAAGGTATAGGTCTATCGCATTTGACACTTTTATTGCATTAAAACTAGGCACATTCCTTTTTTGAACATTATTGTCATAAATAAGTCCTGTTTTTTGTTGTGCCTTTGCCATAAACCCTAGTCCAAGCATTAAAACCAATAATATCTTTTTCATAATTGAGGTATTTATAACGTATAACGTAAATGGTTATATAAAGTTACAGTTGAAGTTTAAACAATTCATCTTATTTTTGTTCCGTCCTCGGGGTGCTGTAAAAAGCTGAGATAAAACCCGTTGAACCTGAACAGGGTAATTCCTGCGAAGGGAAGGTACCGCACTTTTTCGTGCACTTCTCATAGCTTATTATTCCTGTTCCCAGTATTTATTATTAAATATTAAAACATTAGTTATGACTAAGTTATTGGGAACAATTGTATCATTTTTATTGCTTGCCCCAACAATGGCACAGCAACCAAGACAGCTCCTTTCTAAAAAGGACAGTATTAACAAGTATACCGACAGTGTAAGAAACTTACCCCCTTTGGAAGTAAGGTCGGTAAGGGTAAGTGAGAACAGCCCCTTTGCTAAAACAAATATTAACAAAGCTAGTATCGCAGAATTAAATTTTGGGCAGGATCTACCCTTTCTAATTCAAAACACGCCTTCCGTAGTAGTAAACTCTGACGCAGGAACAGGTGTGGGATATACCGGAATAAGAATTAGAGGAACGGATGCTACTAGGATAAATGTGACTTTAAATGGCATCCCCTATAATGACGCAGAAAGTATGGGTACTTATTTTGTAGACTTACCCGACTTTGGCGCTAGTGTAAATAGCATTCAAATTCAAAGAGGTGTAGGAACTTCTACCAATGGGTCAAGTGCTTTTGGAGCAACATTGAATTTAGCAACCAATGATTATCGTCCAGCACATTATTTGTCTTTACAAAATAGTGTTGGGTCATTTAATTCCATGAAAAACAATTTGAATTTCGGAACTGGTTTGATAAATAATCGTTTCACTATTGACGGTCGTGTAAGTAAAATTAGCAGTGATGGCTATATGGATAGAGCTAGTAGCGATTTAAAGTCATTTTATGTGAGTGGCACTTACTGGGGGGATAAGTCCTCCTTAAGATTAAATGTTTTCTCTGGTAAGGAAAAGACATACCAGGCTTGGTATGGTGTGCCAGAAGAATTACTTGCCTCCAATAGAACTTATAATCCTGCCGGAATGGAAAAAGAAGGTGACCCTTATAAAAATCAAACAGATAATTACACTCAAACGCATTATCAGTTATTTTATAATCAAGAAATTAATAGTAGTTTAAAATGGAGTACTGCGGTATTCTTAACAAAGGGGAAAGGCTATTATGAAGAATACAAGGCTGCTAATAATTTAAATGACTATGGTATAAGTTCTTTTGGTTCCTTGCCATTTGATTTAATTAGAAGAAGATGGTTAGACAATAATTTTTATGGTCAAATAGCTTCTTTAACCTACGAATCTGGAAAGCATACTATTACAGTAGGCGGAGGTTGGAATAATTATGACGGGCAACATTTTGGTGTTTTACCTTTCCCTAATATTGCCCCTATTAATGTAAGGACAGTTTATTATGATAACAATGCAACCAAAAAAGATCAAAATGTATATGCTAAATGGCAGTTTCAAATAAATAGCCAATTAAGTAGTTTTATTGATCTACAATATCGCAACGTTAACCATACTATGTTTGGATTTGACCATAACCCAGACCTAACTATTAGTCATAGTTTTAATTTCTTCAACCCTAAAGCGGGTTTAAATTATAAAAAAGGAAATACTAACTATTATACAAGTATTGCCATTGCGCACAAAGAGCCCAACAGAGACGACTTTGAAGCAGGACTTACAGAACAACCTAAACAAGAAGTACTTTATGATTGGGAAACCGGGTTCAATTCAAAAACAAGCAATTTTGAATGGGGAGCTAATATATATTATATGAACTACAAGGATCAACTAGTATTAACTGGAAAAATTAATGATGTAGGATCATACACTAGAACCAATACACCTAAAAGCTATCGTGCTGGAATAGAGGTAGAAGAACGTTGGAAACTAGGAAAACATTTTACGAGTGCAGGTAATATCACATTTAGTAAAAATAAAATTACCAACTTTACAGCATATTTTGACGACTATGACGCAGGTGGTCAGCAATCCATACAACATAAAAATACCGATATCACATTGTCTCCAAATTTAACAGCTGCACATAGTATTTACTGGGTACCTACTAATAAACTACAATTAACTTGGACAAGTAAATACGTTTCAAAGCAATATTTAGATAATACACAAAACGAAACAAGAATTTTAAAGTCCTATTTCTTAAACGACCTAAACGCTTCTTGGAAATTAGTAAGTAAACCAAAATGGGATGCTCAATTACAATTTTATGTAATAAATATTTTTGATAAACTATATGAACCCAATGGTTATACTTATAGTTATGTTTATGGTGGTACAACAACAACCTCAAATAATTATTATCCAATGGCTGGTAGAAACTTCTGGTTAAGTTTAAAAATTGATTTAAAATAAACTGACAAAAATAAATTGATTTAAATATTCGATTTCCTTAAAAGGGCCGAACAAATTGTTCGGCCCTTTTATATTTACTGAATAAACTACTATTAGTATCCTATTAGTTTTATTGAAAACGCTTATGATTAACTTTTACGTTTACTTGGATAGAGTCCAATGTGTGATTAGTGTCTAGTTTGTTTAAGAATCCATTTGCTATTTGTCCAATTGGTGTAAGTGTTCCAATCATATAATTCTTACCAATAACACTACTAATGGTTTCTTTTTTATTCCCAAACAAATAAGTTAACTGTGAATTTTTTAAAAGCAACCTATTTAAGAAATGTTGCATAATTACATTTCCAGCCTGGTCTAATACTAGCGCTACATTTAATAAATAATATTTTATTTTACTTAACCCACTTGTGAATCCTTGTTCAATTATTGCAAACAAAAAACCAATTGGTGCAGTAGTAATTAATAAAATAGCGGCAATAAGTACTAATAAAATACTCGAAAATAAAGACCTTTCCTTTTCTTCTACATGAACTACACTTTCCATAAAAAATAATTTAGAATTTAAGCTAATTAGAAAATAGTTTCAAAACAAACACCCAGTTCTGTTTCATCAAAGTCACTTAGAAAACGGTCTAATAGCAATGCTTTAGGGCAATATAAATGTAGTTAAAATTGTATTTAAACCTATTTTATTCCCCTACTTTCATTTTATAAAACTTAACAAAATGAAAAACAAAGCACTACTAGTAGGGATTAATAAATACCCAAATCCTAGCAATGAACTTAGAGGTTGCATTAATGATATCAATGACATGCAACATTATATTTCCGAAACAAACAAAGTTTATAAAGCTGAAAACATAATGGTATTAAAAGACCATATGGCAACAAAGAAAAATATACAAGACCATCTAAATTGGTTATTGAAAGACATAGAAGCAGGCGATCAAATTCTATTTCATTATAGTGGTCATGGAGCTCAATTACCCACTCAAAACCATAAAGAAGAGTTGGACGGAAAAGACGAAATCATATGCCCTTATGATTTTGATTGGAGCCCTTCCACCACATTTAGAGACAAGGAATTTGCCCTATTATTTAACGCAATTCCCAAGGATGTACATTTTGTCTGGATATCCGATTCCTGCCATGCAGAAGACCTTTCGAGAGACCCCATTGTTCAAAGCGACACTAAGTTTAGAAACTTTGCAGGTAAGCCTTTGGAAGCCAATACCAACTTTATAAACGAGCCTTCCCTCCTATTTTCGCCCTTAAATTTAAATGGAGTACTACTAAGTGCCTGCGCTTCTAACCAACTAAGTGCCGACGCCTATATTGAAAATAGATTCAATGGCGCATTTACTCATTATTTAATTAAACAACTTAATACACAGCCAAAGCATACGCCCCTGTCTGTTATTATTAAAAATGTAAATAAAGAATTATCCAAAAACGGATACGATCAAACCCCTCAAACTGAAGGACTTCTGTCTAGCGCTAGCTTCTTCCTGTAAGGCCCCATTAATGGTATGTTTAAATAATCAAAATCAATTACAATGAATCATCGCCACCTACTATGTATACTATTTATTTGCTTTACGATAAATAATGCAAATGGTCAATTAAGTAAACCAGATAATGCTGTTCCTTTAGGTATTATGAATCGCTTAATTCAAATGAAATATAATACAGAATTGTATTTAACTATAAATGCTAAAAAGGAAAATAAAAAAGACACTGCCTTAGCTGTTTATAATTTAATTAGATGGAAGATGGATGGTTTTATTTACCAACTAAGTAGTGATATGATTACAAGTAATAGCATTGGTAAATACCGACAATTAAATTACTGGAGCTTGTCGAAAAGTGAAACTCAAATGAATTCAAGGGCTTCAAAAAAAATTGCACAGTATATTGAAAACTTAAAAGATATTAATGAAGTCTATGAAAAGTATATTATCAATAATATTAATGAATATAAAACACTTAACTTAACAACGAATGTGTTTTACTTAATTAAAGACTCTTGGACGGTATTGAAGGGAATGAATGACATTAAAAAAGAGCGGACTATAGCTTTAATAGACTTGCTAGATCAAACACGTCTAGCAAGTCCATTAGATATTATAAAAACTATAAAGTAAATATTTTAGCCAGGAAACTTCTCCTGCCAAGCCAACATGCCACCTGTAACGTTTATAACGTCTGTAAAACCATAAGGTGCTAGCATTAAACATGCTTGACCGCTTCTGTTACCGCTTCTGCAGTATACATAAACAGTTTCTTCCTTAAGATGCTCTATTTCGTCTAATTGCAAAGCTTGCACTAAACCTAATGGTAACAATTGACCTCCTATATTAAATGTAGCATGCTCATGTGGCTCACGAACGTCTAATAAATTGATTTTTTCACCTGCATCTATTTTTGCTTTCAAGTCTTCAACTGATATTGTTTTCATAAAATGGATTAAATTAAAATGTTAATAATAAAATTTAGTTATAAGAATTTATTTGTGCTTGCTACTTGATAGAATCTTTTGAAATGACTGGTGCGATTCTATCAATAACAATATCGATTGACCCTCCTTGGATTGTCAAGTTTTTCATTGGCATTCCTAATGAATCAATCTGGCCAGTGAATGGTCCCGGATTTTGTTGAATGATAAATGCATTTGCCGTATCCTGAATAGCGGTGTTTGAACTTATCAATCCAATTGATAGTCCCATGGAAGCCATTTTAGCTCTTGCCATATCCACCGTCATACCAACAAGGTCTGGGATCTCAAATCCCATGGCAGCTCCTCCGTCTCCTACCAAGAAATTCACTACTGTTCCTGAAGATATTTTAGCACCTGGAGCAATGGGTTTGCCTCCTACAATTTGGTCCAAAATAACATTCTTGTTTCTGTCTGGCACTAATGTAATGGTACCCAATCTTAGCCCTAATACTTTTAAATAAGTTTCCGCACTCTTTAAAGAGAAGCCAATTAAATTAGGCATGTCTACCTGAGGTGCTAATGTTCTATTTACCGTTAAATAAACAGTTCGGCCTTTTTTTACAATTTCATCCGCGTCAGGTGTTTGTCTTAATATTGAATTACGCGCTAAAGTGTCTACATAAATGGAGTCTTGTAAAACCACATCAAATCCTAATGCAGTTAAGTTTTTTTGCGCAGCTGATACATCCAAACCAATTACCGCTGGCACTTTTTCTGTTTTCCCATTTCCGGTAATCCAACCAAGTGAAAAGAAAAATAAAACCAATAATACCAATACTGCACCAATACCAACTAAGATATTAATCCATAAAGGTTTTTTTAATAATTTATCTATTGCTTCCAAATTTCGTTTTTTAGTTTTACTTATATAAAGTTACTATTATTAGTTTTTACTCAAGGTATCTTCTATAATAGTTGCGTAAAAATCTGTTAAAGTCCAACCCATTGCTTTTACTTGCTGAGGGATCACGCTTGCCTCACTTTGTCCAGGCACCGTATTTACTTCTAACATATAGGCTTTAGCGGCTTTCTCGTCATAAATAAAGTCAACTCGCACTACTCCTCTACAGTTTAATGTAGCATATACTTTTTTTGCAGCTTCGGTTAAATCTTTAAACATAGTATCCGAAATAACAGCCGGTGTTATCTCCTCACTCTTCCCTTGATACTTTGCTTCGAAATCAAAAAATTCGTTTTCGGTTTTTATTTCAGTTATTGGCAACACTGTTGTAATTCCTTTTGATTTAAAAACTCCAATAGTAAACTCTCTTCCACTTATAAATTCTTCTACTAAAACCTGACTGTCTTCGTTGAATGCTTTTACTAACGCAGGGGCTAATTCTTGTAAAGTATTTACTTTACTAATACCTAAACTACTTCCTCCATTATTAGGCTTTACAAATACAGGTAAACTTAATTGTTTTAAAATATCGTCTGGGCTTAACGGTGATTCCGCAAATAAGTGAAGTGATTTTGCTACACCTACTCCACCAAATCCTGCAACAGCTACAGTAAACCTTTTATTAAATGTTAGGGCTGAAGTTGCTGTGTCACAACTTGTATAAGGCAAGCCGATTAAATCAAAATAGCCTTGCATTTTGCCGTCCTCCCCTGGAGTTCCGTGAATACACATTAATGCAACATCGAAGTTAACTTTAACTCCCCCTTCTTCTATACTGAAGTCCGCTTTATTAACTGCCACTTCCTCACCAATAATATTTTCATACCACCAGCCAGTAGGATGAATGTCTATCAAATAAACATCGTACTTGTTTTTATCCAAAGCGTTCATGACCGTCTTAGCACTTTTATAGCTTATCTGTGCTTCCGAACTTAATCCGCCTGTTACTAATGCAACTTTCTTTTTCATCTGTGCTGTATTGTGTTGAAATAAAAAAAGGGAAATTATTTCCCTTTTTTTATTTTAGTTTCTTACGAGTGTAATTTCTCTTTTTTCGCTAGTAATGCGTCAACCGTCTCCTGGTATAACTCATCATGAACGCAACAGTCCACTGGACATACTGCAGCACATTGAGGTTCTTCATGAAACCCTTGACATTCTGTACACTTATTTGGAGTAATATAATAGGTGTCAGCAGCAATTGGAGCTAATCTTTGACCAGCGTCCACTGCAGTTCCATCTAATAAACTGTAACTTCCTTTAACCGAAGTGCCGTCTGCCATTGCCCATTCAACTCCACCTTCGTAGATAGCGTTATTAGGACATTCTGGTTCGCAAGCTCCACAGTTAATACATTCGTCTGTGATTTTTAGTGCCATAAAAATAATTTAAAATTTAGTGACGTACTTTTGTTTAATAAAGATATAACGAAAACATGAAATTACAAGCAAGAATAGCTGGTTTTGTAGCATTGGGCGAAAACTTAAAAACACCAGAAAATAAGGTATTTCAGGACGTGAAAACAAGCGCTAGTATTCAAAATTCCTGGTTTCTGCCTGAATTTATAGACCAGTCGGTAAATCAAATCGTAAAGCATTTTTTGCAAAAATCGGCTTTAGAACAATGGACTGCATTGTATCCTAGCATATCTGATAATTTTACGGGCAAAAAAGTGGGTATAGTTATGGCAGGTAATATCCCAATGGTTGGCTTTCATGACTTGTTAAGTACTTTAATAGCCGGCCATATTGCGGTAGTAAAACTATCAAGCAAGGACACCATTTTAATGGAATACATTATTGACACTTTGAAATCCATTAACCCATTATGGGAGGATCAGATACATATACAAGAACAATTAAAAGCTTGTGATGCTTATATAGCTACTGGAAGTAATAATACGAGTCAATACTTTGAGCACTACTTTGGCAAGTTCCCTAATATTATTAGAAAGAATAAAACCTCCATTGCGATTCTTGACGGAACAGAAACTTTGGAAGACTTAACCTTACTTGCAAATGACATGATGTTATATTTTGGAATGGGATGCAGAAATGTTACCCAAGTTTGGGTACCTACTGACTATGATTTTATCCCATTATTAGACGCATTAAAACAGTATAATTATATTATAGACCAACATAAATACAAACACAACTACGATTATCAGTTGGCTTTGTTAATGATGACTAGGCAGTTTTATATGGATACTGGAGCTATCTTAATGAGTGAAAATCCTTCTCCATTTGCTGCTATTTCTCAAATTCATTATCAGTATTATACCCCAGGAACCTTACCTATAATTGACCTCTCCGAAATACAATGTATAGTGGGTAAAAATGGGCTGCAATTTGGGAGTTTACAGCAGCCCCAACTTCACCAATATGCCGACGGAGTGGACACATTGCAGTTTTTAGTAGAACTATAGCTACCAAAAACGAACAATTTCGTAAATGTTTTGTTAAACAATTTGTCATTATGATATGACAAGGTTACAGCTTTGTATTTTTACATTCAA
>Ga0075464_10000331_pt1 | contig 20507 bp, 15 predicted proteins | sample DEB19_08_DNA_5_FD_75068 | JGI IMG/M metagenome (GOLD analysis project Ga0075464, IMG submission 75068) | Aqueous microbial communities from the Delaware River and Bay under freshwater to marine salinity gradient to study organic matter... | ecosystem: Environmental > Aquatic > Marine > Coastal ...
GCGGTCCAGGTTGGCCAAGGCGGTCAGCCCCAGTTTGTACAAGTCAGGCAGCGTACGAATGATGTTGGCATCCACCAATTGCTCGACCAGCTTGTCGCCCAGGCCATCGACCTCGACGGCGCGGCGGTGCGCGAAGTGCAATATGGCTTCCTTGCGCTGGGCCCCGCAAAACAGGCCGCCTGTACAGCGGTAATCAGCTTCGCCGTCTTCACGCACAGCACTTGACCCACACACCGGGCAACTGCGCGGCATGGTGAAGATGTCTGCTCCAGGCACGCGTTTGTCCAGCAGCACGCTGACGACTTCAGGAATCACATCGCCCGCCCGCCGCACCACCACCGTGTCGCCTACCCGCACGTCCTTGCGCCGGGCTTCGTCCTCGTTGTGCAGGGTGGCGTTGGTCACGGTGACACCACCGACAAACACCGGGGCCAGCTTGGCCACGGGCGTGAGCTTGCCCGTGCGGCCCACCTGCACGTCAATGGCCAACACGGTCGTCAGTTGCTCTTGCGCCGGGTACTTGTGGGCCACCGCCCAGCGTGGCTCGCGGGTCACAAAACCCAGTTGCTTTTGTAGCGCCAGGCTGTTGACTTTGTAAACCACGCCGTCAATGTCAAAAGGCAGACGGTCCCGAGTTCGCCCCATGCGCTGGTGAAATGCTATCAATTCAGAAGCTGCTCGCGCAGTTGCTGTTTGGCTTGCGACCGGAAAACCCCACTTCTTCAAGGCTTGCAGCAGCTCAAAATGGGTTTCAAAGGCCGGGCCGCCTGCTTCGGTTGGTGTGATGTCACCCAGGCCGTAGGCAAAAAAGCTCAAGGGCCGCTGCGCCGCAATCGCCGGGTCAAGCTGGCGCACAGCGCCGGCAGCGGCATTGCGCGGGTTGACGAAGGTTTTTTCGCCTTTGATGCCCTGGGCAATTCTGGCACGCTGGCGCTCGTTGAGGGCTTCAAAATCGTCACGGCGCATGTAGACCTCGCCACGCACCTCGAGGACTGCAGGTGCATCGCCGGGCAGCCGCAGGGGAATCTGTTTGATCGTCCGGATGTTCTGCGTGACATCTTCGCCGGACTCACCATCACCGCGCGTGGCAGCCTGCACCAGCACGCCGCCTTCGTAGCGCAGGCTCATGGCCAGTCCGTCGAATTTGAGTTCAGCCACGTACTCGACGGGTGGGTCGGTCTCGAGCAACCCCAGTTCTTTGCGGACGCGGGTGTCAAAGTGTTGTGCGCCAGTGGCCTCTGTGTCGGTCTCGGTGCGAATGCTCAGCATGGGCACTTTGTGGCGCACGCTGGCAAATTGGTCCAGTGCCTTGCCGCCCACCCGTTGGGTCGGCGAATCGGGGCTCGAGAGTTCAGGGTGCAGGGATTCCAGCGTTTGCAGCTCCTTGAACAGCTTGTCGTACTCGGCATCCGGAATCGATGGTTCGTCCAGCACGTAGTAGCTGTGGGCATGCGCATGGAGCAGCGCGTGAAGTTCCTGAATGCGGGTTGCCGCACTCACAGGCGGCACCGAAGGCGGCACTGACGGCGTGCTGCTGAACAGGTCTTCAGTCACAGCGATTAACTGAACAAGCGCCGCGCCAGGACGGAGCCTGCCGACAAATCGCGCTCATCGAGCGTGTCGTACAGCTGCTGGAGCTCATTGCCAATCACCGCCATCGCGGCGGGTGCAATCGGGTTGCCGTTGTCGTCCATGACCACGCCGTCCATGCTGGCAGCCAGGGCGTTGGCCGACTCGCACATGCGAACAAACGGTTGCTCGTCACGCGGGACTTGCGCCACATCGAGCGACAACGTGACCTCACGCAGCGCGGTTTGCTCCGGGTCTTCGGCCATGGCGGCCTGGGTGTCGAACGCCAGACCCAGCAGGGGTGCAGCGCCGCGCTCGGTGGAAGGCAGCACCATGCGGCCCGGAATCGATCCGGCCACAAAACCAAGCCGGGCGGCGTTTTGCGCCACGTAGCCGGGGCTCCAGGCGGTGCCGAGGGTGCGCAGGGTAAAGCTGAGCTGTGCGTCATGCGCGCTGGCAAACTGGTCAAGCTCACGCGCTCTGGCCACTTCGTCGAGCATTTCTGGAAACTCGGGCTCGCCGCCCAGAGCGTCGGCAAAAGCTTGCGTCTTCATGACGAATTCTGAATACTCGATCTGGTTCAAAGCGCCCAGTCGATTGGCCAGCTGCACGCCGCACTGAAAAGCGCTGTAGCGCTGCCCTGCCATGGGTAGTTCCCATTGTGTGGTGACCGTGTTCAGTCCTTCCACGCCAAATGGTTTGCTGCCAGCGCGGCGGGTGGCTGGCATCGCAGCCAGCGCGGCTTCACCTGACACCTCCTCATCCATGGCGACTGGGGCCATCACGTCAATCAACGCGTCGAGGCCTGGTTTTTTGTCAATCGCCATCAGGCTGGCCAGGTTGCTCAGGGAGCCCAGGCTCGATTCACCATCAAAGCTGGGTTCCTGTCGTTCAGCCATGTCATCAGCGCGCGTATGTGTGGGCGATTGGTCTGCAGGCGCTTCAGGCGTCGCCAATTTGGGCTGGTTTTTACGGGCTGACCAGGCACTGTGCGCGACCACTGCCGCCAGCACGAGGCCGCCGGCTATCGCCAGGCCTATTTGCAAGTTGCTCATGGCGTTGTCATTTCAGGCAGCCTCCGCAAAGCCAAGAGCCGCTTCCATGTCCACCGCCACAATGCGCGACACGCCCTGCTCCTGCATGGTCACGCCAATCAGCTGCTCTGCCATTTCCATGGCAATCTTGTTGTGGCTGATGAACAAAAACTGGGTTTCTTTGCTCATCGATTTGACCAACTTGGCATAGCGCGCTGTATTGGCGTCGTCCAGCGGCGCATCGACCTCGTCCAGCAGGCAAAACGGCGCTGGATTCAGCTGAAAAATGGCAAACACCAGCGCAATCGCTGTCAGTGCTTTTTCACCCCCTGACAGCAACGCGATGCTCTGGTTTTTCTTGCCCGGTGGCTGGGCAATCACCTGCACACCGGCATCCAGAATTTCTTCGCCCGTCATTTTGAGTTGAGCGTTGCCACCACCAAACAGTTCGGGAAACATGCGGCCAAAGTGTTCGTTGACCTTGTCAAAGGTGCTGCCCAGCAAGTCGCGCGTTTCGGCATCGATTTTCTTGATCGCGTCCTCGAGTGTCGTCATGGCTTCGTTCAAGTCTGCCGATTGCGCATCCAGAAACTGTTTGCGCTCGCTGGCTGTTGCCAACTCGTCCAACGCCGCCAAATTCACGGCGCCCAGCGAAGCAATGTCGCGGTTGATGCGGTCAATCTCGCCCTGCATGCCCGACATGCGCACGTTGCCCTGCTCAATCGACACAGCCAGCGCCGCCATGTCGGCCTGTGCATCGACGAGCAACTGCTCATACTGCTCAAAGCCCAAGCGCGCGGCTTGCTCTTTCAATTGAAACTCGGTGATGCGCTGGCGCAGCGGGTCAAGCTCGCGCTCAAGTGCGAGTCGCCTTTCATCACTTGCCCGCAGCTTGGTGGTCAGGTCGTCGTATTGGCTGCGCTTGGCACCCAGGTCGGCCTCGCGTTCCAGCTTCACGCTCAGGGCGGCTTGCAACCCGGCTTGTGCGGCGGCGTCTGTCAGGCGTGAGAGTTCTTCTTCTGCACGCGCCTTTTCTTGCGCAATGGTGTCCGCCTGCTGGGCGGCAATTTGCATCGACCGGGCCAGTTCCTCGCGCCGTGCCGTCAAGGCCCGCAACGCAAATTGCGCTTCTTGTGACTGGCGCTCCAGTGCGCGTTGCTGCTCGCGCGACTCATTCAATTTGCGTTCGACCGCCATCACGCGGTCATCAAACTGCGCATGCCGTTCCTGGCTGTCAGCCAGTTGCATGTCCAGCTCTTCAAAGCGGCCTTCTGCGGTGACTTTGCGCTCTTCCAACTCACCCAACTGCGCCTCAATCTCGCCCATGTCGAGCTGAATCTGCTCGCTGCGTGCTCTGGTTTGCTCGGCCAGTTGGGTCAGGCGCAGCACTTCAACCTGCAACTCATGCGCACGGCTTTGGCCTTCTGCGGTTTCGCGTCGGGCAGATGCCAGGCGCTGGGCAGCGTCTGCGTACAGGGACTCAGCCCGCATCGACGCACTGCGCGCCTCGTCGCTGATCAAGGCTTGCGCTCTGAGTTCTTTGTCCAGATTTTCAATTTCTTGAGCACGGCCGAGCAAGCCCGCCTGTTCAGAATCCGGCGCATAAAAGCTGACGCTGTGCTGCGTGACGGCGTGGCCGCTTTTGACGTAAATCGCCTCGCCGGCTTGCAGCTTGCCTCTGGCGGCCAGGGCATCGTCAAGATGGCCCGCCGTGTAGCAGCCATACAGCCAGTCGGCCAGCAGCGCGGACTGGCCCGCATCGTTCAAACGCAGCAAGTCAGCCAGCGGCTTTAGATCGATGTCAGGGTTGGGTTTAACTGACGCGCCACCAACAGGCGGTGAATAAAACGACAGCTTTGCGGGCGGCGTGTCACGGCCATCTGACCCTGCAAAGCCGTGCACCATGTCCAGCCTGGAGACTTCAAGCGCGCCCAGCCGCTCTCTTAGCGCTGCTTCCAGGGCGTTTTCCCAGCCTTGCTCGATGTGGATACGGCTCCACAAGCCCTGCAAACCATCCAGCCCATGCTTGGCCAGCCAGGGTTTGAGCTTGCCGTCTGTTTTGACTTTTTCTTGCAGCGCTTTGAGGGCATCAAGCTTGGCTGACAGATCAGCGCGTTTGGCCGATTCGGTGTTGACGGCCAATTGTTTGGCACGGCGATCTTCATCAAGCTGCGGCACGCTGTCGGTCAGTTCATGCAGACGGGCTTCGGCCTCCCGTTGCGATTCTTGCGCTGCCTCAAACTGGCTGCTTAAGTTGACCAGCCGCGCTTCATCGGGCGCATTCAGTGCGTTACGGTCGGTGGTCAGCTTTTCGAGCCGCGAGCTCAACGCGCGCGACTGCTCGCTGATGTTGCGCTGGTCGGCTGCCAGCACCTGGATTTGCTGCTGAACCTGAGCCACGCCAGTGCGCTGCTCGTTGGCCTTGGCCTGAGCACTGCGCAGGTCTTCTTCGAGTGTCGGTAACTGGGCGTGTTGCTCTTCGCTCTGTGCGGCCAATAGTTCGGCTTTTTCTTCGCCCTCGATAGCCAGCGCTTGCAGGTTTTCGGTTTCAACCGCAGCATCGTCCTTGCGCGTGGCCCATTGGTCCGTTTGCTCTTTTAGCTGCGCCAGCCGCTGCTCGACCCGCACCCGGCCATCGACCACAAATCGGATTTCGGCCTCCAGCCGCCCCACTTCACTGCTGGCCTCATACAGCTTGCCTTGTGCCTGGTTGACATGGTCACCCGCGGCGTAGTGTGCCTGGCGAATGGTTTCCAGATCAGCCTCAATGTGGCGCAAGTCGGCAACGCGGCTTTCAAGTTCGTTGACGGCCTTTTCAGCGCCTGCCTTGATGTGGGTCTGGTCGGCCTCCGCGTCGACCCTCTTTAAAAACCACAATTGCTGCTGCTTGAGCGCGCCGTCAGTCTGCAACTGGTTGTAGCGCTTGGCCACCTCGGCCTGCTTTTCGAGCCGTTCGAGGTTGGCGTTCAGCTCGCGCAGGATGTCTTCAACACGGGTCAAGTTCTCACGCGTGTCCGACAGGCGGTTGGCGGTCTCGCGGCGGCGTTCCTTGTACTTTGAAACGCCTGCAGCTTCTTCGAGGAACAGGCGCAGCTCTTCGGGCTTGGACTCAATGATGCGGCTGATGGTGCCCTGGCCAATGATGGCGTAAGCGCGAGGGCCCAGGCCGGTGCCCAAAAACACGTCCTGCACATCGCGGCGGCGCACCGGCTGGTTGTTGATGTAGTAGCTGGACGTGCCGTCGCGCGTCAGCACGCGCTTGACGGCAATCTCGACAAACTGACCCCACTGGCCGCCGGCCCGGTGGTCGGCGTTGTCAAATACCAGCTCGACGCTGGAGCGGCTGGCGGGCTTGCGGGTGGTCGTGCCGTTAAAAATCACGTCCTGCATCGACTCGCCGCGCAGTTCGGAGGCTTTGCTTTCCCCCAACACCCAGCGCACCGCGTCCATGATGTTGGACTTGCCGCAACCGTTGGGCCCCACCACGCCCACCAGTTGGCCAGGCAACACAAAGTTGGTCGGTTCGGCAAACGACTTGAAACCGGAAAGCTTGATGGAATTAAGACGCAAAAGGCAACCCGTATTTATGATGTAAGTTGTTGATATTTATGGCTTTTATGGCTTGCAAGGCAAGCGGTCGAAAAAATCACAAGTTTCAATGTTACCCGAGGCGGCGTTGGCCAAAAACCGGCGGCAACTTACTTTTTCAATTGCCTGAAACCCAGTGCGATACCCAGCACGGCTATCACCACAAAACACACAAAGGACCAATTGGCAATCGACAAGCCCAAAAATGTCCAGTCAATCTTGGTGCAGTCGCCACTGCCCTTGAAGATCATGGGAATGGCGCGTTTGAGGGGAAAGGTTTCGATCATGCCGTACAGGTCTCGCCCGCAACTGGCAATTTCAGGCGGGTACCACTGCAAAAAGCTTTGCCGCGCCGCCACAAAGGCGCCCACACCAGACAACAGCGCCATCACGCCAGCGCCTGTCACCCGCAAGCCTTGGCGTTGGGTCAAAGCGGTGATGCCTGCAACGATCGCGACCAGCACCAGCGCGTAGCGCTGCACGATGCACATCGGGCAAGGCTCCAGGCCCACCCCATGCTGCAAATACAGGCCAAAAGCCAGCATGGCGATACAAGCGGCGCACACCAGCGCCAATACGCGGCGCGGCTGCTGGTCTAAAAAATTTAAAAACATGGGCAAGCTTTGAAGGTCGCCTACAGCAACCTGGCTTTGGCGGCCTCGTACTCGCGCCGCAGCTGCGCCACGTAGTCTGCTGTGCTTTGCACCTTGTCAATCGCGCCGATACCCTGGCCGCAGCCCCAGATGTCTTTCCAGGCCTTGGACTTGTCGCCGCCGAAGTTCATCTTGCTCGGGTCGCTGACGGGCAGGTTGTCGGGGTCCATGCCAGCGGCGCGAATCGACGGAGCCAGGTAGTTGCCATGCACGCCCGTGAAGAGGTTGCTGTAGACAATGTCGTCGGAATTGCTGTCAACAATGGCTTGCTTGTAGTCCTCTGCGGCTCTGGCCTCATGGGTGGCGATGAAAGCCGAGCCGATGTAGCCAAAGTCTGCGCCCATGGCCTGGGCAGCCAGCACCGCGCCGCCGGTTGAAATAGCGCCTGACAGCGCAATCGGGCCGTCAAACCATTGGCGGATTTCCTGAATCAGGGCAAACGGGCTTTTGACACCCGCATGACCGCCGGCACCTGCAGCGACAGCAATCAGGCCGTCAGCGCCCTTTTCAATGGCTTTGTGGGCGTGTTTGTTGTTGATGATGTCGTGCAGCACCACACCGCCGTAGCTGTGGGCGGCCGCGTTGATGTCTTCGCGCGCGCCCAGGCTGGTGATGATGATGGGTACCTTGTATTTGACGCACATGGCCATGTCGTGCTCCAGCCGGTCGTTGGACTTGTGCACGATCTGGTTGATGGCAAACGGCGCGGCGGGTTTGTCCGGGTTGGCCTGGTTGTAGGCGGCCAGCGCCTCGGTGATCTCGATCAGCCATTCCTCCAGCTGCTCGGCAGGCCGGGCATTGAGCGCCGGCATGGAGCCGACCACACCGGCAATGCACTGGGCAATCACCAGCTTGGGGTTGCTGATGATGAACAGTGGTGAGCCAATGATGGGCAGCGGCAGGTGATTCAGGGGGGCGGGCAGTCTGGACATGAAATGGGCTCAAAAAAGGCTGTTTTAGGGCATCAAATAGGGCTCCAGCCCAATGGATATATGCGCAAGCAGCTACCAAAAAGATAGTAAGAAAAAACGGTCAGAAGGCTTCCAGTGCCAACGCCGTGACGCAATCTGCACCTTCCACGATGCTGTCGCGCATGCCGGGTGCTTTGGTCAGCAGATGGTCGGCATAAAACCGTGCCGTGGTGATCTTGGCGGTCATGAAGTCAACGTCCACGCCTTTGGCCAGCTCTTGTTGTGCCACCAGCAGCGAACGCGCCATTTGCCAGCCGGCCACCACGTTGCCCGCCAACATCAGGTACGGCACGCTGCCTGCAAAGACGGCGTTCGGGCTGTTCTTGCCAAAATCCACGACAAATTCAATCACGTCGATCAACGCCAAACGTGCGCCTTTCAGGCGTTTGGCGACAGCCAGTGCGGCAGCGCTGCCCTGGTTTGTCAATTCGTTTTCTGTCACAGCGATTTGCGCCGCAATCGCTTTGGCCGTCTGGCCGCCGTCGCGCATGGTTTTGCGGCCGATCAGGTCATTCGCCTGAATGGCTGTCGTGCCTTCATAAATCGTCAAAATCTTGGCGTCCCGGTAGTACTGCGCAGCGCCCGTTTCTTCAATAAAGCCCATGCCGCCGTGCACTTGCACACCCAGCGAGGTGACTTCCAGGCTCATCTCGGTGCTGTAGCCTTTGACCAGCGGCACCATGAATTCATAAAACGCCAGATTTTGCTTGCGCACCTCCGCGTCCGGGTGGTGGTGGCTGGCGTCATAGGCCGCAGCAGCGCCGCTGGCCATGGCGCGGCAGCCTTCGGTGTAGGCGCGCATCGTCATCAGCATGCGCTTGACGTCGGGGTGGTGAATGATGGGTGCGCTGGCCTTGATGGAACCATCTACCGGACGGCTTTGCACGCGGTCTTTGGCAAAGCTGACCGCTTTTTGGTAGGCGCGCTCGGCAATCGCGATCCCCTGCACACCAACGGCATAACGGGCGGAGTTCATCATGATGAACATGTACTCGAGGCCGCGATTTTCCTGTCCGACGAGGTAACCCACCGCGCCGCCGTTGTCGCCATATTGCAGAACGGCAGTAGGTGATGCCTTGATGCCCATCTTGTGCTCGATGCTGACGCAGTGCACGTCATTTCGAGTACCCAATGAGCCATCGGCACCCACCATGAATTTGGGAACAACAAACAGGCTGATGCCCTTGACGCCTTCAGGCGCACCCGTGACGCGGGCCAGCACAAGGTGCACGATGTTGTCGGCCATGTCGTGCTCACCATAGGTGATGTAAATCTTGGTGCCAAACACCTTGTAAGTGCCGTCGGCTTGTGGCTCGGCGCGTGAGCGCACGGCGGCCAAGTCTGAGCCGGCTTGCGGCTCGGTCAGGTTCATGGTGCCGGTCCATTCGCCGCTGACCAGTTTTTCAAGGTAGGTGGCTTTGAGCGCATCGCTGCCGGCGGTCAGCAGCGCTTCAATCGCACCGTCGCTGAGCAATGGGCACAGCGCAAAACTCATATTGGCCGAGTTCAGCATTTCGCCGCAGGCTGAACCAATGGTTTTGGGCAAGCCCTGGCCGCCATATTCAGTCGGGTGTTGCAGCGCCTGCCAGCCGCCTTCAGCGTACTGCTTGAAGGCTTCTTTAAAACCCGGCGTGGTGGTGACCACACCTTTTTTAAAGCTGGACGGGTTGATGTCACCCGCCCAGTTCAGGGGTGCCAGCACACCTTCATTGAATTTGGCACATTCTTCCAGCACCACCTGCGCCGTGTCAAAGCCCGCATCTTCAAAACCGGGGATTTTGGCGACCTGTTCAATGTCAGCAATGTGCTGGATGTTGAACAGCATGTCTTTGAGGGGGGCTTTGTAGGTCATGATTGGTCTCGATAGTCGTGTTCAAACCGCAGCCCGTGGCTGCGTTCCAGGCGCAGAAGTTTTACAACGCAGTCGTCAGCTCAGGCACAGCGGTAAACAGGTCGGCCACCAAACCGTAATCTGCCACGCTGAAAATCGGCGCTTCTTCATCCTTGTTGATGGCAACAATGACTTTGCTGTCTTTCATGCCAGCCAGGTGCTGGATGGCGCCTGAAATACCTGCCGCGATGTACAGCTGCGGTGCCACAATCTTGCCCGTCTGGCCCACTTGCCAGTCGTTCGGTGCATAGCCTGCATCTACGGCGGCGCGTGATGCGCCCAGTGCAGCGCCCAGCTTGTCGGCCAGGGGGGTCATGACATCGTTGAATTTTTCAGCAGAACCCAAGGCGCGACCGCCGGAGACGATGATCTTGGCAGCGGTCAGTTCAGGGCGGTCATTTTTGGCGATTTCTGAGCCTAAAAATGCGGTTTTACCACTGTCGGCCACACCTGCGAGTACCTCGACAGCGGCGCTGCCGCCCGTGCTGGAAGCAGGATCAAAGCCCGTGGTGCGCACGGTGATGACTTTGGTAGCGTCCAGGCTTTGCACCGTGGCAATCGCGTTGCCTGCGTAAATGGGGCGCTCAAACGTATCAGGCGCATCAACTTTGGTGATGTCTGAAATCTGGCCCACATCGAGCGCGGCGGCGACGCGGGGCGCAATGTTCTTGCCCGACGCGGTAGCCGGAAACAAAATGTGTGAATAGCTCGAGGCCATCGACAAAATTTGTGCCGCCATGTTTTCAGCCAGACCGTGGGCGAAATGCTCACCGTCCACGTGAATGACTTTGGCAACGCCCGCGATGGCCGATGCCGCTTTGGCAGCAGCGTCAGCGCCTTTGCCTGCGACCAGCACGTGCACGTCGCCACCGCATTGCGCAGCGGCTGTCACGGTGTTCAGGGTGGCCGGCTTGATGCTGGCGTTGTCGTGTTCGGCAATAACTAAAGAGGTCATGTGTGTTGCGTCCTTAAATCACTTTGGCTTCGTTTTTGAGCTTGTCGATCAGCGCGGCCACATCGGCCACCTTGATGCCCGCACTGCGCTTGGGGGGCTCACTGACCTTGAGGGTTTTGATGCGCGGCTTGACATCCACACCCAGGTCTTCTGGTTTGAAGTTGTCGAGCTGCTTTTTCTTGGCCTTCATGATGTTGGGCAGCGTGACGTAACGTGGCTCGTTCAGGCGCAGGTCGGTCGTGATGATGGCAGGCAAAGTGAGGGACAGGGTTTCCAGGCCGCCATCCACCTCACGGGTGACCTTGGCGACGCCGCCCTCCACTTCAACTTTGAAGGCAAAAGTCGCCTGGGGCCAGCCCAGCAGCGCAGCCAGCATTTGGCCGGTCTGGTTGCAATCATCATCAATGGCCTGCTTGCCCAGGATGACCAGTTGCGGTTGTTCTTTGTCAACCAGCGCCTTGAGCAGTTTGGCGACTGCCAGCGGCTGCAGTTCTTCAGCGGTTTCCACCAGAATCGCGCGGTCTGCGCCAATGGCCATGGCCGTGCGCAAGGTTTCCTGACACTGCAACACACCACAGCTGACGGCGATGACTTCGCTGGCAACACCCTTTTCTTTCATGCGGGTGGCTTCTTCAATGGCAATCTCGTCAAACGGATTCATGCTCATTTTGACGTTGGCGATGTCAACGCCTGTGCCGTCCGATTTGACGCGAACTTTGACGTTGTAATCGACGACACGTTTGACAGGGACCAAAACCTTCATTTGGGGGGCTCCAGGTAATTTTGATGGATGAGTTAGTTGACGTTAACGTAAACGTAAGCCGCCATTCTATGCGCCTGCATGGTCTGCACAGTTTCAGAAACACTTGAATGACCCTTAGTTTACAGAAAAAAGAACGGTCGTTCTATTTTCGACCCATTTTAGGCGGGTGGGTCTGTTTTTAAGTCTGCTCTGGTGTGGATGACACGTTGCGGAAACGGGATTTCTATGCCGTGCGCGCGCAGCGCAGCCAAGGTCGCCAGGTTGACCAGCGAACGAAGATTTTGCTGACCATTTTCAGGGTCGGTCATCCAGTAGTTGAGCGTGAACTCGAGGCCATCAGGCCCGAAGTTGGTCAGGTTGACAGACGGTCCGGGATCCTTCAAAACGCGCTCCTGCGCCAGCGCAGCGTCGTTCAGCAAGCGCATCACCAACGCTACATCGCTGTCGTATCCCACTGACACCACAGTCGATTGCAGCACCCGCAAATCAGCCAGTGACAGGTTCTCAATCCGGTTGCTGATGAACATGTCGTTGGGCACGATGGACTCACGGCCGGACAGCGCACGTATCACGGTATAACGCGCCCGGATATCGGTGATACGGCCCTCGAAACCATCAACTCGCACGTTGTCTCCAATACGGACGCTGCGCTCGGCCAGCATGACGAAACCGCTGACATAGTTAGCCGCCAGCTTTTGCAGGCCAAAGCCCACACCGACGCCAATGGCACCACCCAGCACCGACAGTGCCGTCAAGTCAATTCCTACGGCCGACAAGGCCACCAGCAGCCCCATAAAAACCAGCGTCACACGCACGGCATTGCTCACGGCCTTGCGCAAGGACAGCTCGCCGCCAGTAGCCGTGCGCAGCAGGCGCGCCTCAATGGCAGACGATATCCAGAGTGTGATCAGTATCACTACCCCAGCCGTCAGCGCACCCTCAATCATGTTGCGGACAGACAGTGTGGTGCTTCCCATTTGCCACTTGATGTTGTCAAGCTCCTCCAAAATCACGGGCAGCAAGCCGCTGACCCACAGCAGCATGGCCAACCAGGCCAGCCAGGAAATGGAACGCTCCAGCGCGTGCACCCACGGCGCATTGCGAAAGGCAACTTGCAGCACCTTGGCGCCCAGCCGGATCACGGCCAGCGACAGCAGCACAGGAATAGCCACTTTGAACACCGCCAGCGGAAAGACCCGCGACACGAACACGCTTGCCGTGTAACCCAGCATCAACAGCAACAACGGAAACATCACCCCATCGGCAATGCGTTTGCCAAAAAAAATCGACAACTCGTTGGTATTGCGGCTCGCCTTGCGAACCAGACGCACCACGCCCCAGGCCAGCAGGGCGCAAGCCACCAGAATTCCAAATTCGACCAGCGCGGTAGGCTGCGTCAGCGCAGCCAGCCATTCGTCAAGATTGTCAATCCGCCGCTTGGGGTAAGCCGCTGAGCCTGAAAACAGGCCGGGTGGAAATATCGTGCCCAAGCTCAGCACGCTGAAAAAACTCACACTGGCCATTGCGGCTTCCTCTTGTCAATAAAAGCCTGCACGCCTTCTTGGGCAACCGGGTGGTTCATGTTGCAGGCCATGGTTTGGCCCGCCAGCTGATAGGCCGCCTCAATACCGGTTTCACGCTGCTTGTAAAAGAGTTGTTTGCCCATGGCAATGGCTTGACGCGGCTTGGCCAGAATGGACTGCACCAGTTTTTCAAGCTCGCTATCGAGCGCATCGAGCGGCACGACCCGATTAACCAGCCCGCGAACACGCGCTTCGTCAGCCGTGATGAAGTCCCCCGTGAGCAGCATTTCCATCGCTTGCTTGGCAGGCATGTTGCGCACCAGAGGCACGCTGGGCGTGGCGCAAAACAGGCCCACGTCAATTCCATTCACACCGAAAGTCGCATGGCTTGAGGCCACGGCCAAATCGCACTGCGCCACCAGTTGGCAGCCTGCCGCTGTGGCCAAACCATGAACCCTGGCAATCACGGGAATCGGCAAATTTTGAATCGACAGCATCATGCGGGTGCACTGCGCGAAGAGCCTTTGGTAGTACCCCAGCTCCGGGTGCGCACGCATGTCCTTGAGGTTGTGCCCTGCGCAAAAAGCCTTGCCTGTCGCGGCGATCACCACCAGGCGCGCCGTGGCATCCTCTGAGACAAAGTCAAGTGCGGCTTGCAACGCGGCCAGCATGTCGTCGCTCAATGCATTGAAGGTGTTGGCGCGGTTCAGCGCCAGGGTGTGCACGCCCCGTTCGTCGCGGGTATGCAGCACGGGGGGGCCAAGGTCAGGGTGTGTTGATGTCACGTGTCATCCTATAAGTCAGCCAGCACTCGAACATGGGCTTCAACACTGCGCGCCAGCGCATTCAGGTTGTACCCGCCTTCCAGCGACGAGACGATACGGCCCCGCGAATGCCGTTTGGCCACGTCTTTGATGCGCTGGGTGATCCACGCGTAATCCTGCTCGACCAGTGCCATCTGCCCCAGATCATCGTCGCGGTGCGCGTCAAACCCGGCGCTGATAAAAATCATTTCGGGTTTGAAGGCATCCAGGCGCGGTATCCAGTGCATTTCAATCAACTCCCGCACGTCCATCCCCTTGGTGTAGGCGGGTACGGGCAAATTCAGCATGTTGTCTGCAGGCTGATCTGTGCCGCTGAAGGGGTAAAACGGATGCTGGAAAATCCCGACCATCAGCACCCGATTATCACCTTTCAAAATATCTTCTGTCCCATTGCCGTGGTGAACGTCAAAGTCCACCACCGCCACACGTTTCAAACCGTGGCGTTCCAGTGCGTAACGCGCGGCAATCGCAACGTTGTTGAAAAAACAAAACCCCATGGCCTTGTCATGGCAGGCGTGGTGACCGGGCGAGCGCACCGCGCAAAACGCGTTTTCCATCTCGCCCGCCATCACCGCGTCGGTGGCTGCCAGAGCCGCACCTGATGCACGCAAAGCGGCGTTCCAGGTGTGCACATTCATCGTTGTGTCAGGGTCAATCGACGCGTAGGAGGGCCCGCCTGCGGTGATGTCGTCAAGCAATTGCACACCCAAGCCGCGAATGCCAGCCACCATCATGCGGTCATGTGCCAGCTCAATGTCAGCCAGGGGAGCCTCGGGCGCCTGACGGCAATCCAGCGCGTCCTTCACGCCGGTAGCCAGCAGCCAGTCATCAACCGCGTCCAGCCGCTCCGGGCACTCGGGGTGACCGCGCCCCATCTCGTGTTTTCGGCAGTCGGGGTGGGTGAAATAACCAGTCGCGTTCATGGCGTAAATATTTTGAGTTAACGTATCTAAATGGTTGTCAAAGAAAAGCTCACTGCGCTCATAAATCAGCTTAACACGGTCATTGTGGGCAAGCCTGCACAGGTGCAAGACTGTGTGGCTTGCCTGCTGGCAGGCGGACATTTGCTGATCGAAGATGTACCCGGTGTGGGTAAAACCACTTTGGCGCACGCGCTGTCGCGTTCTTTTGGGCTGCAATTTTCACGTGTGCAGTTCACGGCTGACTTGATGCCAAGCGATCTATCGGGCGTGTCTGTTTACGAACGGCAAAAAGAAACCTTTGTCTTTCACCCTGGCCCGCTGTTTGCCCAAGTGCTGCTGGCTGACGAGATCAACCGTGCCAGCCCCAAAACCCAAAGTGCGCTGCTGGAGGCTATGGAAGAAAAGCAGGTCACGATTGAAGGTGCAACACGCCAGCTGCCCGTGCCTTTTTTCGTCATTGCCACGCAAAATCCGCACGACCAGCTGGGCACCTATGCCCTGCCTGAATCTCAGCTAGACCGTTTTCACATGCGACTGTCGCTGGGCTACCCCGACCGTGCGGCCGAGCGAGAGCTGCTGCGCGGTGCCGACCGACGCGACATGGTGGATAACCTTCAAGCAGTCCTGACCCCGCATGATTTGCTGGAGCTGCAGCAGCAAGTTAACCAGGTACATGCCGCCGAGCCCTTGCTGAATTATTTGCAAGACCTGATGGCCGCAACACGCTCAGGGCGCTGGTTTTTGCAGGGTTTGAGTCCGCGTGCCGGCATCGCCGTGATGCGTGCAGCCAAGGCGCAAGCCTTTTTAAGCAGCCGCGACTACGTCGCTCCAGACGATATCGCCGCCGTTTTGCCGCAAACCGCCGCACACCGCTTGATACCTGTGAGTGACGCAGGGATGGGCGCGGCAGAGCAGGTACGCGCCATGCTCGCGGCTGTGCCACTGCCGTGACGGGTGTTGACGCCCGTGCTTTCCAAGCCAGCCCGTTATTTTCAGCAACGCTTTCGCCGCTGGTTTGAAAACCGCCTGCCTCTGAGCGACCACATCACGCTGACCCAGCGCACCGTCTACATCTTGCCCACCCGCCCCGGCCTGATGCTGGGCGTCACGCTGCTCATCTTGCTGGTTGCGTCGATCAACTACCAGCTCAATCTGGGCTACCTGCTGACCTTTTTGCTGGCGGGCAGTGCGCTGGTGGGCATGCATGTGTGCCACGGCACGCTGCGCGGGCTGGCCATGCATGTACAAGCACCTGGCGCTCATTACGCGGGTGCGACTGCGCCCGTGGACATCTGTTTAACCAACGCCAGACGTTCCATTCGCCACGGCATTGGCCTGAGCGTGCTGGGCAGCCATTCTGCAAACCACTGGGTTTGGACAGATGTTCCAGGCCAGGGCAACCGCACCGTGCAAGTAGCCTTCAAGCCTGCCAAACGCGGCTTGCACCGCCTGCCTACGCTGACGGCCGAGACCCGCTTTCCCCTAGGCACTTTTCGCGTCTGGACGGTTTGGCGACCTGCTGCGCAGCTGCTGGTCTACCCTGCACCGGAAAGCAACCCGCCGCCGTTGCCGCCCGGTGAACCGCGCTCTGGAGGCGCAGCCAACGCATCGCGTGCGCAAAATACAGGCGAGTTTGATGGCGTTCGGGGCTACAAACGCGGTGATCCACTCAAGCTGATCGTGTGGAAGAAAGCGGCCAAAGCCGGGGAGTCTGGCAATGGCTTGGTCGTTCGAGACACCACCCAGGCCAACGCCTACGAGTTATGGCTTGACTTCATGCAGGCGGGTACTGCGGATAAGGAACACAAACTGTCACGCCTGTGCGCCTGGGTACTGGCGGCGGACAAGCAGGGAGTGGTTTACGGCTTGCGCTTGCCATCTGCCAGCATCCCGCCCGCCAGTGGCGAAGCGCACAAACGGCAATGCCTGGAGGCACTGGCGCTGTGCTGACCAGGCTGTCAACACTGCTACGAACCCTGCCGCGCGACAGCCGCGACACGCTGTTTCTCTTGCTGGTTATCGCTTGGTTGTTGTTGCCCCAAGTGGCCCACCTGCCGCTGTGGTGCAGTGTGCTGGCGACCGGCGTGCTGCTGTGGCGCGGCTACCTGGCCCTGAGCAACCAGCCTCTACCGGGCCGTTGGTGGCTGTTGGGCTTGCTGGCCATCACGGTGGGTGCCACGCTGCTGAGCCACAAAACCCTGCTGGGCCGCGACGCAGGCGTGACATTACTGGTGGTGCTGCTCACGCTGAAAACACTGGAGCTGCGTGCCCGGCGCGATGCGTTTGTGGTGTTTTTTCTGGGTTTTTTCTGCATGTTGAGCAACTTTTTTTACTCGCAGTCTTTGCTAATAGCTGCCAGTATGCTGCTGGGCTTGATGGGCTTGCTGACGGTGCTGGTGAACGCCCACATGCCCGTCGGCAAACCGCCACTGATGGAAGCCGCCAAAACCGCCAGCTGGATGACGTTGCTGGGCGCGCCCATCATGGTGGTGCTGTTTGTGTTGTTTCCCAGAATGGCCCCGCTGTGGGGCGTACCCAGTGACGCGGTGGTGGGCAAAAGCGGTCTGAGCGACAAAATGCAGGTGGGCGCCATCGCCAAGCTGGCGCTTGACGACAGCGTGGCCATGCGCATCAAGTTTGATGGCCAGCCGCCACCCCAACGCGACATGTACCTGCGCGGTCCGGTGCTGTCCAGCTTTGACGGGCGTGAGTGGCGCCCTGCCCAGCCCGACTTCGCGTCGCGCTTTAGCGTCCCCGCCAGCCTAGTGGTGACGGGCACGCCCACCCACTACGAAGTGACGCTGGAGCCCACCCACCGTCCCTGGCTTTTTGTGCTGGATGCGGCAGTTGCCAATCCCAAGCTGACAGGCTACCAAAGTGCCATGCAGGCTGATTTGCAATGGATGCTGAACAAGCCTGTAGCCGAGCTGATCCGTTACAAGGCGCAAAGCTTCACCAGCTTCAGGCACGGCCCGCAAACGCCTGTCATCGGCCTGCGTGAGTTTGTCGAGCTGCCGCCTGGTTTTAACCCGCGCACACTGGCTTTGGCCAGCGAGATCCGGCGCGACGCGCGGTACACCCAGGCTGGCAGTGCCGAACTGGTACAGATCGCGCTCGACCGCTTGCGCACAGGCGGCTATAACTACACGCTGGAGCCCGGTGTGTACGGGACCCACACGGCTGACGAGTTCTGGTTTGACAAAAAAGAAGGCTTTTGCGAGCACATCGCGTCAAGCTTTGTGATTTTGATGCGGGCGCTGGATGTGCCCGCCCGCGTCGTGACGGGCTACCAGGGCGGTGAGCAAAATACGGTTGACAACTTTTGGGTGATTCGCCAAAGCGATGCCCACGCCTGGACCGAGGTCTGGCACGAGGGACGCGGCTGGGTGCGGGTCGACCCGACTTCTGCCGTGTCGCCAGGCCGTACGGGCGCCTCACAACGGCTGGTGGCGCCACAAGGCGTGGTTGGGCAAGCCCTGAGCACCATCAGTCCCGACTTTTCCATCCAGCTGCGTGCTGTGTGGGATGCTGTCAACAATTCCTGGAACCAGTGGGTGCTGAACTACACCCAGGGCAAGCAACTGGAACTGTTGAAGAACATGGGATTTGAGTCACCCAGCTGGCAAGACCTGAGCATCGTACTGATAGCGATCGTGGTCGCTGTCAGCCTGGCAGGAGCGGCCTGGTCGCTGTGGGAGCGTACCCAGCATGACCCGTGGCTGCGTTTGCTGAACAAGGCTCGCCAGCAGCTTGCCACATCCGGCATCGTGACTCCAGAGAATATGGCTGTAGCGACTACCCCGCGCCAACTGGCCACCCTGTTGCAGGCACAGCATGGCAGCCAGTACGAAGCGCTGCAAAGCTGGCTGATGCAGCTGGAGGCCCAGCGCTATGCCAGGGTGTCGCTGCCATCGCAGCTCCAGCAACTCCGGCAGCAGTACCGTGCCCTGGTCTGGCCTGCGTAAAATCGCCTCATGCCCCTTCAAAAGCAGTTCGCCCGATTTTTAATTGCTATTTTTTTAGTAGCTGCTTGCGCACATATCTCTTGGGCTAGCAGCCTGAAACAGGGGTCAAAACAGACCAAAAAACAGGCCAGGTCGCCCGCCAGGGAGATGTCGGGCGTTCCTTATGCCACACGGCCGGAAGTGATGCAGTTTGCCGATGACCTGGCCGCCAGACGCGATCTCGACCCCGACTGGGTCAGAGACGCCATCGGCAAAGCACAGCACTTGCCCACCGTGGTGCGCTTGATGCAGCCAGCGACCCAACCCTTTGTTAAAAACTGGCGCGTCTACCGCAGTCGCTTCATCGACCCCGTCCGCATCGCCGCAGGCGTGAAGTTCTGGCAAGCCAACCAGGCCACCTTGGCCCGGGCTGAAAAGGAATACGGCGTGCCCATGGACATCATCGTCGGCATCATTGGCGTTGAAACGATCTACGGCCGCGACACCGGCAGCTTTCGGGTGCTGGACGCCCTGACCACGCTGGCCTTTGACTTTCCTGCCAGCCATCCGCGTGCCAAGGAGCGCAGCGAGTTTTTCAAAGGCGAAGTCGAACAGTTTTTAACCCTGCAAAGCCGCCGCAAAGCTGACCCGTTTGAACCCCGTGGCAGCTTTGCCGGTGCCATGGGCATGCCGCAATTCATGCCGTCCAGCGTGGCCAGGTACGCGGTGGACTTTGATGGCGACGGCACGATTGACTTGTGGAACAGCCCCGCAGATGTGATCGGCTCAGTGGCCAACTACTTCAAAGCCTTCAATTGGCAACCCGGCATGCCCGCGTACTACCCGGTCGACTTTGACAAAGCCCGTCTGGACATGGACGCACTGATGGCCCCCGACATCCTGCCCACCTTCAGCACCGCCACCTTCGCCGCCAAAGGCGCTGTGCTGGAAGGTGCCGCGCTGACCCACACAGGTCCGCTGGCCTTGATAGAACTGCTCAACGGCCCCGATGCGCCCCAGTACGTGGCAGGCACAGAAAACTTTTACGCCATCACCCGCTACAACTGGAGCAGCTATTACGCGATGGCGGTGATTGAGCTGGGGCAAACAGTGGCGCGGGAACTGAAAAACCGACCTTGATTGGCACAGCCCATGACCCCCCTGAACCCCAAAAAACTGCTGCTGACCAAATGGACGGCGGTCACGCCCCAAGCCAAACAAAAGCACTTCCTGGTCAGCCGCGTGATTCAACCCGACCTACCGACCGACCCGATCGACAGCGTGGAAATTGAAGCCGTGTTCTCTAAAGCCACCCAAGTGATTGCTTGGCGTGAACTGCAGGATGACAGCCTTTGGCGGCAAGGGTGGGTGTGACCAACAAGTATTTCTGCATAGCCTGTCAGGCATGCGGCCATGGTTTAAAAAACAGCTGACATTGCGGGGCAAATACCCTGATGTCAGGCGGCTTCCACGCATTTCGGCCAGCATGCTGGTCACCAAGTTGGCCTACTTGTTGACGACGACGCTTTGAGCTGGAGCCGCGACGACGCCATGGCCGTCATTAAGCTGGTGCGCGAAGTGGGGCTCGCAGTGGCCCAGCGGACAGTGCTTCATAAACCTGCGCCATCAAAGTCGCCGACCGTCCTGCTGACGCTAGACATTTGATGGCGGTCTGTATAGAAAAAACCCGCACGAGGCGGGTTTCACACTGGAGCCACAAAGCGCTTCGGGAGTCATCACCCCATGTGCAAGCCGCCATTGAGCGAGAAGTCTGCACCCGTGGCGTAGCCGCCTTCGTCGGATGCAATCCACGCAATGATGGACGCGATTTCTTCTGGTTGGCCCAGGCGTTTGGCGGGCACGCCGGCA
>Ga0075464_10000332_pt1 | contig 20505 bp, 18 predicted proteins | sample DEB19_08_DNA_5_FD_75068 | JGI IMG/M metagenome (GOLD analysis project Ga0075464, IMG submission 75068) | Aqueous microbial communities from the Delaware River and Bay under freshwater to marine salinity gradient to study organic matter... | ecosystem: Environmental > Aquatic > Marine > Coastal ...
CGGTCAAAACCCGCGAGCCGGGTAAGGACCCTGCAACGCGCACATTTCAAGCTTTTCGGATTTTCATCAACGCCGAGCTTGAAGAGTTGCAACAGGCGCTAGTCGCGTCGCTCAAAGTCTTGCAACCTGGGGGGCGTCTGGTGGTGATCAGTTTTCATTCGCTCGAAGACCGCATCGTCAAGCAGTTCATCGCCGAGCATTCGCGCGAGGTGTTCGATCGCCGCGCGCCGTTTGCGGCCCCTAAGGCGATGAAGCTCAACGCGCTGGGTCGCGTCAAGCCCTCAGAAGCGGAAGTCTCCGGCAATCCGCGCTCACGCAGCGCCGTGATGCGCGTGGCTGAACGCACCGAGGTGGCCGCTTGAACTTCGCCGCCGTCATAGCCCAGGTCGCCTGCATGGCAACAGCTGGAGCTTGCCGGTCATGACCCGCGTCAATCTGTTGCTGCTGGTGTCGGTCTTGTTGACGGCGCTGTTTTTGGTCCATACGCAATACGAATCGCGGCGCATTTTCGTTGAGCTCGAAAAAGCCACATCGCAAGGGCGCAAGCTGGACATCGACAACGAAACTTTGCAGGCTGAAAAGCGCTCGCAGGCCACGCCACTGCGCGTCGACAAGCTGGCCAAGGACAAGTTACAGATGGTGCCGGCTTCGGCCGCCATCACGCAATATGTGTCCTATGCGCCAGCCGCGGCAGCGCTGACGGCCAAGCCATGAGTCGCAGCGTTCGTTACAGCTCAAGCCCGTTGCTGGCCAGCAAGACGCCGGTCTGGCGCAGTAAATTCATTGTGGCGGCTATCGCTTTGGGCTTTGCCGGGCTGGCGGCGCGGGCCGCGCATATCCAGATTTTTGGCAATGAATTTTTTCAACGGCAAGGCGAAGTGCGCTTTGTCCGCACGCTGGAGCTGCCGGCCAGCCGTGGTCGCATCTTGGATCGCAATGGCCTGATTCTCGCCTCCAGCATTCCAGCAGAGAGCATCTGGGCCATCCCCGAAGACGTCGTGGCGACGAAGGCGCAGCTGGTCGAGTTGGGACGTTTGCTGGAGATGCCGGTGGAGACCTTGGAGAAGCGTCTGGCCGATGAAGACAAGACATTTGTCTGGCTGAAGCGGCAAGTCGATGAGTCGGTGGCCAAGCAAATTGCTGAATTGAATATCAAGGGTGTTTATCAGCGCAAAGAGTACAAGCGCCAGTACCCTGACGGCGAAGCGACGGCGCATGTGGTGGGTTTTGCGAACGTTGAAAACCAGGGCCAGGAAGGCATGGAGTTGACCTTCAACAAAGAGCTCAATGGTCGCGCCGGTTCACGCCGCGTCATCAAAGACCGGCTGGGTCGGGTGGTTGAAGATGTGCGCGAGCAAGTGCCGCCAGTCGAGGGCAAAGACTTGCAATTGTCGATAGACAGCAAGGTGCAGTTTTTTGCTTATCAAAAGCTGCGCGACACGGTGATTTCCTTCAAAGCCAAGGCGGGCAGCGTGGTGGTGCTCGATGCCGTCACTGGCGAAGTGCTGGCGTTGGCCAACTACCCGAGTTACGTCCCGGACAAGCGTAAAAATCTCAGCGGCGAGCAGCTGCGCAACCGGGCGCTGACCGACACCTTCGAGCCGGGTTCGACCATGAAGCCGATCACGGTGGCCATGGCGCTGGAAGCCGGTCGCGTGACGCCCCAAAGCATCATCGAAACCGCGCCGGGTCGGTTCAACATCGGCGGCTTCACGATCAGTGACACGCACAACTACGGCACCTTGACGGTCGAGGGCGTGATTCAAAAATCAAGCAATGTCGGTGCGTTGAAGATAGCGCAAAAGATGACGCCCAATGAAATGTGGGACACCTTCACAGCACTTGGCTACGGACAAAAACCACAGATTCAGTTTCCAGGCGCTGTCACCGGCCGGGTGCGCCCTTGGAAGACATGGCGGCCCGTTGAGCAGGCGACCATGGCCTATGGCTACGGCCTGTCGGCGTCGTTGTTTCAGATGGCGCATTCCTACACAGCTTTCGCGCACGATGGCCGGATCATTCCGCTGACCATGCTCAAAAGCACGGAGCCCGCAGTCGGTGTCCGGGTGTTCTCGCCTGAAAACGCGCATGCTGTGCGCCGCATGTTGCAAATGGCAGCGGCTCCCGGCGGAACCGGGCAGCTGGCGCAGACCGTCGGCTACTCGGTGGGGGGTAAGTCCGGCACCGCGCACAAGCAAGTTGGCAAGGGCTATGCCAGCAACAAATACCGCTCTTGGTTCACCGGCATGGCACCGATCGAAACGCCGCGCATCATCGTCGCTGTGATGATCGACGAGCCCAGTAACGGCCAGTATTTCGGGGGGGTGGTGGCCGCGCCCGTTTTCAGCGAAACAGTTCAGCAGACCTTGCGCATGATGGGCTTGCCCCCTGATGTGGCGGTCAAGCCTCAGATCGTTACCAGTCCCGTCGAGGAGTCATTTTGAACACTCACAAACACAAAGCACTCACATCGCCCAAGGAGGCTGCGCGCTGGTTGCGGCAGAACGTCAGCGGGACATTGGTCGCAGACAGTCGGCGCGTGAAGCCTGGTGATGGATTTCTGGCCTGGCCAGGCGCGGCCAACGATGCACGGCGTTATGTGCCGGAGGTGTTGGCAGCAGGTGCCACAGCCTGTCTCGTTGAAGCCGAAGGTGCATCGATTGAAAGCTTGGTGGATGAGCGCGTGGCCACTTACGCCGGTCTCAAGAGCGCGGCCGCACCGATTGCAGCCGCCTTCTTTTCTGAACCGAGTCTGGAGTTGTCGGTTGTCGCCGTGACGGGCACCAATGGCAAGACATCCACCGCGTGGTGGATGGCGCAAGCGCTGAGTCAGCTGGGTCAGCACTGCGCTGTGGTTGGAACTTTGGGCATTGGTGAGCCGGGGGCCTTGGTTTTCAATGGGCTGACCACACCCGATCCGGTCTTTTTTCAGGAACAACTGCGTTGCCTGGTGGATGAAGGTTTTGTCGCTTGTGCGGTCGAAGCTTCTTCGATTGGGCTTGAGGAGCGCCGGCTGGATGCGACGCAAGTGCACACCGCCATCTTCACCAACTTCACCCAGGATCATCTTGACTACCACGGCTCTATGGCCGCTTACTGGGCTGCCAAAGAACAGCTGTTTTACTGGCCCGGTCTGCAAGCTGCGGTGGTGAACATTGACGACGTGCACGGTGCTGAATTGGCGACCGTGTTGGCGACAGAACAGCTCGATGTCTGGACCGTCTCATGCACCGGTCCGGCCAGGCTGGCAGCACGTTCGATTCAGTACGGACTCGACTCCCTGAGTTTTGACGTGATTGAGGCCGACACGGTTTGTCAGGTGACGGCCCCCGTCGTCGGTGAATTCAACGTCTCTAATTTGTTGGGCGTCATCGGCGCGCTGCGCTCGCTCGGCTTGCCACTGAAGGCGATTGCCGCGGTCTGCGCAACCCTGAGTCCGGTGCCAGGTCGCATGGAAACGCTGACCGCCGAAGCCGCTCCTTTGGTTGTGATTGATTACGCGCACACGCCTGACGCACTGGAGAAAACCCTGCAAGCGCTCCGGCCACAGGCGCAAACCCGCGGTGGAAAACTCTGGTGTTTGTTCGGCTGTGGCGGTGAGCGTGACGCCGGCAAGCGTCCGTTGATGGGCGCTGTTGCCGGGCGCTATGCCGACTACACGGTGCTCACCAGTGACAATCCTCGCAGCGAGAAGGCGGGCGACATCATGGCGCAAATTCTGGCCGGCATACCCGCGTCTACCGCCGTACTTCAGCAGCCGGACCGCGCCCAGGCCATTGCCGCCGCATTGCAGCAGGCACAACCGCAAGATGTGGTGCTGATTGCCGGCAAAGGACATGAAAGCTACCAAGACATCCAGGGCGTGCGCCGGCCTTTTTCAGACCGTGAACAAGCCGAAATCGGACTGGCCGCTTACACCGCAAGCACCGGGACAACCCACGCATCATGATGACTTTGGCCCAGGCTCAGCAACACCTGCCCATGGCGACATGGGTGGGGGATGCGTCTGTGCGTTTTTCGCGAGTCCACACCGATACCCGCAGTCTGCGCGCCGGTGATTTGTTTGTAGCGCTCAAGGGCGAGCGCTTTGACGCGCATGATTTTTTGAGCCAAGCGGCGTCGCACGGCGCTGTGGCTGCGTTGGCTGAGCATGGTGTGGCTGAGGCGGGTTTGCCGGGCCTGCAAGTGCCTGACACCAAAGTCGCACTGGGCCTGCTGGCTGCCGGTTGGCGTGCGCAGTTTTCGCTGCCTTTGATCGCGGTCACAGGCAGCAATGGCAAGACCACCGTGACGCAAATGATCGCGTCCATCCTGCGCGCTTTCAAAGGTGAGCAGGCCTTTGCCACCGAAGGCAATTTCAACAACGACATTGGCGTGCCCCTGACCTTGCTGCGCTTGCGCGCCAGCCACGCCGCCGCGGTGGTCGAGTTGGGCATGAACCATCCGGGCGAAATCGCTGGTCTGGCCGCGATGGCGCAGCCGACGGTCGCACTGGTCAACAACGCGCAACGCGAGCACCTCGAATTCATGGCGAGTGTGGAGGCGGTGGCGCGTGAAAACGGTGCGGTGCTGAGTGCGCTGCCGGCAGACGGTGTCGCGGTCTTTCCGGCCGACGATGACTACACGCCACTGTGGCGTGCATTGGCTGGCGTGCGCCGCGTGATGACTTTTGCATTGAACGGCCACGCCGACGTGACAGCCAGCGCCGAATGGACCGGCATGCGCTGGCGAGTGAATGCACAGACGCCGCTCGGCCCCGTGATTTTTACTTTGAATGTGGCTGGCCGCCACAACGTGAAAAATGCCTTGGCTGCGACCGCTTGCGCCTTGGCCGCTGGCGTACCACTGAGTGCCATTGCTGAAGGCCTGACAACGTTTACACCGGTCAAAGGCCGTTCGCGCGCACTGCCGCTGATCCTCGACGGCCGCGCGCTGACCTTGATTGACGACAGCTACAACGCAAACCCGGACTCCGTCCGCGCCGCCATCGATGTGCTGGCTGAATTGCCAGCACCGCGTTTGCTGGTGCTGGGCGATATGGGCGAGGTCGGCGACCAGGGTCCGGAATTTCACACGGAAATCGGCGCTTATGCGCTGCAACGCGGCATTGAGCAACTGGTCTGCACCGGCGAGCTGACGCGTCACGCCGTTGAGTCGTTTGAGGGCGCACGTCACCACGGCAGCTTTGACGCCTTGCTGGCTGACGTTCAGCGCACCGTGCCTGGCTGCGCCAGTGTGCTGGTCAAAGGCTCACGCTTCATGAAGATGGAGCGCGTGGTCGAAGCCATCGCCACACAAGCCGGTGCAGGGACAACGCCCGCCACAAAGGAAAAAACATGTTCTTAAGTCTGGCTCAGTGGCTGCAGACCCTGTCGCCCGAATTCGGGTTTTTCCGGGTTTTTCAATACCTGACCTTGCGTGCCGTCATGGCTGCGCTCACGGCCTTGTTGATTGGCTTGATCGCCGGTCCGATGGTCATTCGCCGGTTGACTGAATTGAAAATCGGCCAGCCTATCCGCGCGTACGCGATGCAGACGCATTTGAGCAAAAGCGGCACGCCGACCATGGGTGGTGTGTTGATTCTGTTGGCCATCGCCATCTCTACTTTGCTGTGGGCCGACTGGAGCAACCGCTTTGTCTGGATCGTGCTGGTGGTGATGCTGGGTTTCGGTGCCATCGGTTGGGCTGACGACTGGAAAAAAGTGGTCAACAAAGACCCCGAAGGCATGCGCTCGCGTGACAAATACCTGTGGCAATCGCTGATCGGCTTGCTCGCCGCGCTCTACCTTGTCTTCAGCATTTCAGAAAGCTCGAACCTGCGCGTGTTCGAGTTGTTCGTGAATTGGGTCAAGTCGGGTTTCGATGTCAACTTGCCACCACAGGCTGGGCTGTTGTTGCCATTTTTCAAATTAGTCACTTATCCATTGGGCGTGTTTGGTTTTGTGATCCTCACCTACTTGGTGATTGTGGGTTCAAGCAACGCCGTTAATTTGACCGACGGTCTGGATGGCTTGGCCATCATGCCAGTGGTGATGGTGGGTTCGGCGCTGGGCATTTTTGCCTACGTGACCGGTAGCTCGGTGTATTCACGCTACTTGTTTTTCCCCTACATCCCCGGTGCCGGTGAGTTGCTGATTTTTTGCGCTGCCATGGCCGGCGCTGGCTTGGCTTTCTTGTGGTTTAACACGCATCCGGCGCAGGTCTTCATGGGCGACGTCGGCGCATTGGCGCTGGGTGCGGCCCTCGGCACCATCGCCGTCATCGTGCGGCAGGAAATTGTGCTGGCCATCATGGGCGGCATCTTCGTGGTCGAAGCTTTGTCGGTCATGCTGCAAGTGACTTATTTCAAATACACCAAGCGCAAATTTGGCACCGGCAAGCGCATCTTGAAGATGGCACCACTGCACCATCATTTTGAGAAAAGCGGCTGGAAAGAAACGCAAGTGGTGGTGCGTTTCTGGATCATCACCATGCTGCTCTGCCTGGTCGGTTTGTCGACCTTGAAGCTCCGATGAAAACACTCGCGGATCAACATGTCTTGGTGCTGGGGCTCGGCTTGTCCGGCTTGGCCTTGGCACGTTGGTGCGCGCGCCATGGCAGCCGCGTGACGGTGGCCGACACACGGACGGAACCGCCTCAATTGGCCGCCTTGCAGCAAGAGTGGCCGGACGTGACATTTGTCGCCGGAGATGTTGCCGCGCTGATGAATGGCGTTGAGCACTTTGATTTGATCTTGCGCAGCCCTGGACTGTCGCCCGTAGAGATCGCAGCCGTGCTGGAAGCGGCTAAAGAGCAGGGCGTGGTTGTCAGGAACGAACTCAGCTTGTTTGCACAGGCGTTGCGCGAGCTTGCAGAAACAGAAGCAGAAGCGGAGACGCTCCCCTACCACCCCCAAGTCATCGCCATCACCGGCACCAACGGCAAAACAACCGTCACCTCGCTGACCGGACAGCTGGTGCAACGCGCCGGTAAAAGCGTGGCGGTGGCGGGCAATATCGGCCCCACACTGCTAGACACCTTGCAGACCTGCATCGACACCGACGCCTTGCCGGATGTCTGGGTGCTGGAGCTGTCGAGCTTTCAGTTGGACGAAGTCACCGGCTTTGAGCCGAGCGTGGCGACGGTGCTGAACATCAGCCAAGACCATCTCGACTGGCACGGTTCTATGGATGCCTATGTGCGGGCCAAATCCGCTATTTACGGCAACACTGGCGCCATGCTGCTGAACCGTGATGACCCGCAGGTCATGGCGGTGATGCCGGCGCTGGTCAAGGGCAAACAGCTGCGCAACGTGCTGACTTTTGGCGCTGATGTGCCGCAACGCCCGGGCGACTACGGCATTGAAACCGTCAATGGCATGGCATGGCTGGTGCGCGCGGCAGAAGCCGACGAGACCATCAAGCGCCGGCGTGACGAAGAAATCCCACTGTATGTGCAGCGTTTGATGCCGGTCGATGCATTGCGTATTCGCGGTCGGCATAACGCTACTAACGCGCTGGCCGCCTTGGGCTTGGCCAATGCCATCGGCTGCAGCATGGCGCCTTTGTTGCACGGCCTGCGCGACTACCGAGGTGAGCCACACCGGCTCGAGTCGGTCGCCGTGGTGAACGATGTCGAATACTTTGACGACAGCAAAGGCACCAACGTGGGCGCCACAGTTGCGGCCCTGAATGGACTCGGTCCAGACCGCCGCTTGGTGTTGATTTTGGGCGGTGAAGGCAAGGGCCAAGACTTTGCGCCGCTGGCCGAGCCAGTGGCGCGCTATGTACGCGCCGTGGTGTTGATCGGGCGCGACGCGCCTTTGATTCGAGCCGCACTCGACTGCAGCGGGGTTGACATGCTGGCAGCGGATTCGATGGCGGGCGCTGTCGACATAGCCGCCAGCTTGGCGCAAGCCGGTGACGCTGTGCTGATGTCACCAGCCTGCGCCAGCTTCGACATGTTTGACAACTACGGCCACCGGGCACAGGTTTTCTGTGATGCGGTGCAAGCGCTGGCACTGGATTCGGGGGCGGTCATATGAGCATCAGCGCACGACTGGTCGGCTGGTTCGGTGCGCCGCAGGGCAGCAACGAGCAGCTGCCAGTTCGCACCAGCCTGGACCGCATCAGCAACGCTGCACCTGTGCGCTTGCTCGGCTTTGACCAGGCGCTGGTGGGCGTGACGCTGGCGCTCGTGCTGTGGGGCTTGATCATGGTGTATTCGGCTTCCATCGCGATGCCCGACAACCCACGATTCGCCAGGTATGCACACAACCACTTTTTGATCCGCCACGTGATGTCCGTGAGCCTCGCCTTTGTCGTGGCATTCATCACTTTTCAAGTGCCTCTGGCCGCCTGGGAAAAATTTGCACCCTGGCTTTTCATTGGCTCCATTGTGTTGTTGGCTCTGGTGTTGCTGCCCTTCGTCGGCAAGGGCGTGAACGGCGCACGCCGCTGGATCTCGTTGGGTTTCATGAACTTTCAGCCGTCTGAATTGGCCAAGTTTGCCGTCCTGATCTACGCCGCTGATTACATGGTGCGCAAGATGGAGGTGAAGGAGCGCTTCTTCCGGGCTGTCTTGCCGATGGCCGCGGCGGTGGCAGTGGTTGGGGTCTTGCTGTTGGCCGAGCCCGACATGGGCGCCTTCATGGTGATCTCGGTCATCGCCATGGGCATCTTGTTTCTAGGCGGTGTCAACGCGCGCATGTTCTTCGTGATTTCCACCGTCGTGGTGATTGCCTTTGGTCTGATGGTGGCGCTCAGCGAATGGCGACGTGAACGGATTTTTGCTTACCTCGACCCGTGGGATGCCAAGCACGCACTTGGCAAGGGTTACCAGCTGTCGCATTCACTGATTGCATTTGGCCGCGGAGAATTTTTTGGCGTCGGGCTGGGGGGTAGCGTCGAAAAATTACATTGGTTGCCAGAAGCGCACACCGACTTTTTGTTGGCCGTCATCGGTGAAGAGTTTGGTTTGCTGGGCGTGCTGACCGCGCTCGGTCTATTTTTGTGGCTCACGCGGCGGATCATCCACATCGGTCGCCAGTCGATTGCACTCGACCGCTTGTTTGCCGGTTTGGTGGCACAAGGGGTCGGTATTTGGATGGGTTTTCAGACCTTCATCAACATGGGTGTGAACCTGGGCGCTTTGCCAACCAAGGGCTTGACCTTGCCGTTGATGAGCTACGGCGGATCGGCCATTCTGATGAACCTTGTGGCCCTGGCCGTGGTGTTGCGTATCGACTATGAAAATCGCGTGCTGATGCGCGGAGGCCGGCTATGACGCGTGCTCTCACAGCCCTCGTCATGGCCGGTGGCACAGGCGGCCATATCTTCCCTGGTTTGGCCGTGGCGGAAGCCTTGCGCGAGCGTGGCTGGCAGGTGCATTGGCTGGGCGGCAAGGGCCGTATCGGTCTGCCTAGTATGGAGAGCCAAAGGGTGCCGGCCAGCGGATTCGCTTTTGAGTCGATTGATTTTTCGGGTGTTCGCGGCAAAGGCCTGCTGACGTTGGCTTGGCTGCCGCTGCGTTTGCTGCAAGCCTTCTGGCAAAGCATTCAGGTGCTGCGTCGAGTCAAGCCTGACGTGGTCATCGGCTTGGGTGGTTACGTCAGTTTTCCAGGCGGCATGATGGCGGTGCTGCTGGGCAAGCCACTGATCTTGCATGAGCAAAATTCAGTGGCCGGCATGGCCAACCGCGTGCTCGCCGGTGTCGCGGACCGGATCTTCACAGCCTTTCCGGATGTGTTTAAAAAGGCCGAGTGGGTGGGTAATCCATTGCGCACAGCCTTCACGCAGCAAGCTGCGCCGGCACAACGATTTTCTGAACGCCGCGGCCCACTCAAGTTGCTGGTGGTGGGCGGCAGTCTGGGTGCGCGGGCGCTGAATGAGCTGGTGCCGAAAGCGCTGGCGTTGATGAGCGAAGCCAGTCGGCCGCAGGTGGTTCATCAGAGTGGCACTCAACAAATTGAAGCGCTGCGCAGCAATTACGCACAAGCCGGCGTGGTGGCCGAGTTGACGCCCTTCATTGACGACACGGCGCAAGCCTTTGCCGATGCAGACCTGATCATTGGCCGTGCCGGTGCCAGCACGGTGACTGAAATTGCCGCGGTGGGGGCCGCGGCCTTGTTTGTGCCTTACCCCGCGGCTGTGGATGATCACCAGACACGCAATGTCCACTTTTTAGTCGAGGCCGGCGGCGGCTGGTTGATCCAGCAGTCCGATTTGACGCCTGAAGGCTTGGCGGGTTTGCTGCAAACCATGACGCGGGCCAATCTCTTAGCGCGGGCCGAGGCCGCACATCACATGAAAAAGATCAATGCCACGGCGAGTGTCGTCGCGGCCTGTGAGGAATTGGTTCGATGAAGCACGCGGTCAACAACATTCACTTCATCGGCATCGGTGGCTCGGGCATGTCCGGCATTGCGGAAGTGCTGCACAACCTCGGTTACGTGATTTCCGGCTCCGACTTGGCCGACAGCGCGACGCTGCGCCGCTTGGCTGGTCTGGGCATCAAAACCTATGTCGGCCATGCGGCCAGCAACCTGGCCACTGTCGATGCCGTGGTCACCTCCACGGCTGTCAAAGCGGACAACCCTGAAGTCGTGGCCGCACGTGAAAAACGAATTCCAGTGGTGCCACGCGCCCTCATGTTGGCCGAGCTGATGCGCCTCAAACGCGGCATCGCGATTGCGGGCACGCACGGTAAAACAACCACCACCAGTCTTGTTGCCAGCGTGTTGGCAGAAGCCGGCTTAGACCCGACCTACGTGATTGGTGGCCGCCTCAACAGTGCTGGCACCAATGCCAAGTTGGGTTCTGGCGACTACATCGTGGTTGAAGCCGATGAGTCTGATGCTTCGTTCTTGAACTTGTTGCCAGTGATGGCAGTGGTCACCAACATCGACGCTGACCACATGGAAACCTATGGTCACGACTTTGAAAAGTTGAAAGCCGCCTTTGTCGACTTTCTGCACCGCATGCCTTTTTACGGCACCGCAATTTTGTGCACGGATGACGCTGCGGTGCGCGACATCGTCTCGCAAGTCTCCTGCCCAGTCACCAGCTACGGTTTCAACGAAGGCGCTCAAGTGCGCGCCGTCGATGTGCGCCATGTCAATGGACAAATGCATTTCACGGTGCAGCGCCGCAACGGCGTCACCTTGCCTGACATGCCGGTCGTGCTGAACCTGCCCGGCGAGCACAACGTGCTGAATGCGCTGTCGGCTATAGCGGTGGCGGTAGAACTTGATATTCCAGATGCAGCGGTGCAAAAAGCGTTGGCTGAATTCAACGGTGTGGGCAGGCGTTTCCAGCGCTACGGCGAAGCGCCTGCAACTACCGGCGGTCACTTCACGTTGATTGACGATTACGGTCATCACCCGGTCGAAATGGCGGCCACGCTGGCGGCAGCGCGAGGTGCGTTTCCGGGCCGTCGTTTGGTGCTGGCTTTTCAGCCGCACCGTTTCAGCCGCACCCGTGATTGTTTTGAAGACTTCGTCAAGGTCATTGGACAAGCCGATGCCGTGTTGTTGGCAGAGGTGTATGCCGCCGGCGAAGCGCCCATCGTCGCGGCCGATGGTCGAGCCTTGGCCCGCGCTTTGCGCATCGCGGGCAAGTTAGAGCCGGTGTTTGTCGACGCGATTGACGCCATGCCGCAAGCGATTTTGGATCTGGCAAAAGCCGGCGATGTGATCGTCTGCATGGGCGCCGGTTCGATCGGTCTGGTACCCGGCAAAGTCGTTGCCATGGGAGGTGTGCATGCGCACTGACCATACTGACGTGACCAGCCTAGGTAAAGTCGCCGTGCTGATGGGTGGCCATTCTGCCGAACGTGAGATTTCGCTCATGTCGGGTCGGGGTGTACTGGCTGCTTTGCTGTCGCAAGGCGTTGACGCGCACGCTTTCGATCCCGCTGAACGCCATCTGAACGAGCTCAAGACAGACGGCTTCGCGCGTTGCTTCATTGCTTTGCACGGCCGCTTCGGCGAAGACGGCACGGTGCAGGGCGCGCTTGAATTATTGGGCATTCCCTACACAGGTTCGGGTGTCATGGCGTCGAGCATCTGCATCGACAAGGTCATGACCAAGCGGATCTGGCTGGCCGATGGCCTGAGCACGCCGCGCTACGTTTTATTGCGCCGGGGTGTTTACACCGCCGCTGATGTGATGGCCGTACCCGAAGCCTTGGGCTTGCCGCTGATTGTGAAACCGGCGCGTGAGGGTTCGTCCATTGGCTTGACCAAAGTCACCAACGCCAGTCAGATGGAGGGCGCCGTAGCCCTGGCCGCGCAGCTTGACGCAGACGTTCTGTGCGAGCAGTTCATCAGCGGTGACGAAGTCACTTGCCCGGTGCTGGGGACTGGCGCTGAAGCGCGGGCGCTGCCGGTCATCCGCATCGTCGCGCCTGAAGGCAACTACGACTACCAGAACAAATACTTCACCGACACCACGCAGTACATCGTGCCCTGCGGTTTGCCGGCGGGGGAAGAAGCCACCATTCAGCAGTTGGTGCTCGCAGCTTACCGAACTGTGAATTGCCGGGGCTGGGCCCGCGCCGACGTCATGATTAACGCCGTCACGCGCAAGCCCTATTTACTGGAACTCAACACCTCGCCTGGCATGACCAGTCATTCACTGGTACCGATGTCGGCACGGGCGACCGGTCTGTCTTATGAGGCGTTGTGCTTGGCTGTACTGCAAAGCGCCACACTGGACTATCCACCGAAAAAACTGAATTCAGGGGGCCGCGCATGAGTCGCACAGCCTTTGCCCCTTTCATCAAAGCCTTGCCTCTTGACATCCGGCTGATGAACAACACCACCTCTGTATTTTTGCTGTTGTTTGCGCTGTTGTCGTTGACGGCAGCGGCTGGCTGGCTGGCCAGGCAGCCGGTCTTCAGTCTGAAGGCCATTCATGTCGAAAACGGCTTGGAGCATAGCAACGCGGCCACCTTGCGGGCTAACGTCGCGCCAAAGTTGGCGGGTAATTTCTTCACCTTGGACCTGGCACGGACGCGGAGTGCATTTGAGAACGTGCCTTGGATTCGTCATGCCGTGGTGCGGCGTGAATTTCCAGATGGGCTTCGCGTCGAAATTCAAGAGCATCAGGCCGTGGCGTTTTGGGGTGATGAGGCGGATGCGCAATTGGTCAACAGTTTCGGCGAAGTATTTGAAGTCAATCAGGGCGATGTGGAAGTGGAAGATTTGCCCTTGCTGAGTGGTCCGAAAGGGCAGTCTGCGTTGGTGCTCAAGGGCTATCAGGCGGTGGCTCCCTTGCTCGATAAGCTCGACATCAAATTGGCAGAGTTGTCACTGACTGATCGCGGCAGCTGGCGTGTCTTGTTGGAAGGCGGCGGTGTGATTGAACTGGGTTTGGGTAGCCCGGCCGACATTCAAACCAGGGTGAAGCGCTTTGTCGCCACCGTTGAGCAGACCTCGTCTAAATTCGGACGCAATTTGGAATCAGCCGATTTGCGATACGGCAATGGTTATGCGATCAAGCTGCGCGGCGTCACGACGGTTGCCGTCAGCGGCAAACAGAACAAGAAATAAGGTTTAAGGATTATGGCCAAAGAATACAAAGATCTGGTTGTCGGGCTCGACATCGGCACCAGCAAAGTGATGGTGGTGGTCGCCGAAATATTGCTCAATGGTGAGCTCAAGCTGGCGGGACTTGGCATTGCCGCCAGCAGCGGACTCAAGCGCGGTGTGGTGGTCAATATCGACGCCACCGTGCAGAGTATTCAGCAAGCGCTCAAAGAAGCCGAGCTGATGGCAGACTGCAAGATTGGCCGTGTCTACACCGGCATCACGGGTAGCCATATTCGCGGCATCAACTCCAGTGGCATGGTCGCCGTCAAAGACAAAGAAGTCAGCCAGGCCGACGTCGCCCGCGTGATTGAAACCGCCAAGGCCATCAACATCTCGACCGACCAGCGCTTGTTGCTGGTGGAGCCGCAAGAGTTTGTGATCGACGGACAAGATGTGCGCGAACCGATCGGCATGAGCGGCATCCGACTGGAAGCCAAAATTCACATCGTCACCGGTGCGCAAAGCGCCGCTGAAAACATCATCAAGTGCGTGCGCCGCTGCGGCTTGGAAGTCGATCAGCTGATGCTGAATCCGCTGGCCTCCAGCCTCGCGGTATTAACGCAAGACGAGCGCGAATTGGGCGTGGCGATGGTCGATATCGGCGCCGGCACCACCGACGTGGCGATCTTCACCGGTGGCGCCATTCGCCACACCGCGGTGATCCCGATTGCCGGCGACTTGATCACCAGCGACATCGCCATGGCGCTGCGCACCCCGACCAAAGACGCCGAGGACATCAAGGTTGAAAACGGCTGCGCCAAACAATTGCTGGCCGACCCCGAGCGGCAAGTCGAAGTGCCCGGCCTGGGTGATCGTGGACCGCGCATGCTGAGCCGCCAAGCGCTGGCCGGCGTGATCGAGCCGCGCATCGAAGAAATCTACTCGCTGGTGCAACAGGTCATCCGCGAATCAGGCTACGAAGAAGTGCTGTCCTCGGGTATCGTCATCACCGGCGGCAGCGCCGTCATGCCGGGCATGGTCGAGCTTGGTGAAGACATCTTTTTGAAGCCGGTCCGGCGCGGCATGCCGCGTTACGCCAGCGCACTGTCTGACATGGTCGCGCAGGCCCGCGCCGCCACCGTGATGGGCTTGCTGGAAGAAGCCCGGCTGGCACGCATGCGCGGCTACAAAGTCTCGCAAAAAGCGGGCAGTGTGCACAACGCTTTCGGCAAGGTCAAAGACTGGCTAGTGGGGAACTTCTGATGAACCATTTTTCAATGCAGCGTCTGGCTTCAACGTGTCCAACACATTCAGGAGGGGCTGACCCGCCGTCATAAAAAACACCATGTCAGAACTTCAAAATTTTCCAAATTTAAATAATTGCATTACAAACAGGAGGCTCCCATGAGCATCGAAATGATCGAGATTGAAGAGTTCAACCAAGGCACCTTGATCAAGGTGATCGGCGTTGGCGGCGGCGGCGGCAACGCTGTTGAACACATGATTGAAAGCGGCGTGCAAGGCGTCGAATTCATTTGCGCCAACACCGATGCGCAAGCGCTCGGTCGCGGTACTGCACACAAAACAATCCAGCTGGGCGGCAGTGGCCTAGGTGCTGGTAGCAAACCCGAAAAAGGTCGCGATGCGGCTGAACTCGCGGTGGACGATATTCGTGAAGCCATCGCCGGCGCGCACATGTTGTTCATCACCGCCGGCATGGGCGGCGGCACCGGCACCGGCGCTGCGCCAGTGATCGCCCGTATTGCCAAAGAAATGGGCATCCTCACTGTCGGCGTGGTCACCAAGCCCTTCGACTGGGAAGGCGGGCGTCGCATGACGAACGCCGACAGTGGCTTGACCGAACTCGAAGCCAATGTGGATTCGCTGATCGTCGTGCTGAACGAAAAGCTGCTCGACGTGTTGGGCGACGACATCACCCAGGACGAAGCCTTTGCACATGCCAACGACGTGCTGAAAAATGCGGTCGGCGGCATCGCTGAAATCATCAACGTGCCAGGCCATGTCAACGTCGACTTTGAAGACGTGCGCACCGTCATGGGCGAACCCGGCAAAGCCATGATGGGCACGGCCGTGGCCAGCGGCCCGGATCGCGCGCGCATCGCTGCCGAGCAAGCGGTGGCCTGCCCGTTGCTGGAAGGCATTGACCTGTCTGGCGCAAAAGGCGTTTTGGTCTTGATCACAGCCGCCAAGGGCTCGCTCAAATTGAGCGAATCCAAGCTGGCCATGAACACCATCCGCGCTTATGCATCACCTGACGCGCACGTGATTTACGGTACCGCCTACGACGATCATTTGGGCGATGAGATCCGCGTCACTGTGGTCGCCACCGGTCTGAGCCGCCAGACGATTCGCCGTACCGCACCACCGCTGCAAGTGCTGCGCACCGGCACCGACAACTTGCCCGTGCTGAACATGGCGGTCGGCAATGCCGGTCAAGCCTACAACGCCAGTGCCAACGCTCAGCCGGCCAGTCCGACGCAGCATGACTACGGCAACATGGCCGTGCCAAGTGTCTGGCGCACCAACCGCACGCAAGCTGCGGCGAAGGTTGATGCCTTGGCATCCGGCGGCATGGACGACTTCGAAATTCCGGCTTTTTTGCGCAAGCAAGCAGATTGATATGCGCACCTCTCGCAGCCCTGGTGCCCCTCCATCCAGGGGTGGCAGCAGGGCGGCGGCGGGCCATATCCTTATTTCTTCGCAGATCGTCGGTGCTTATTAAAATAAGCCCATGCTTGCTCAAAGAACTCTCAAATCCCTGACCAAAGCGGTTGGTGTGGGCCTGCACAGTGGTCAGCGTGTTGAGTTGACGTTGCGCCCTGCGCCGCCTGACACAGGCATTGTTTTCAGGCGGGTTGATTTGCCGCAGCCGGTGGACATTGTGGTGTCTGCGGTGGCGGTGACCGACACCCGCATGGCCTCGACTATTTCCAACGGCAACGCCAAAGTGTTCACGGTGGAACACCTGATGTCGGCCTGCGCCGGCCTCGGGATTGACAACCTGTTCATTGACATCACCGCCGAAGAAGTGCCTATTTTGGATGGCTCGGCGGCCTCGTTTGTATTTTTGCTGCAGTCGGCTGGCATCGCCTTGCAACAGACACCCAAAAAGTTTGTGCGCGTCATCAAACCGGTCGAAGTCCGCGAAGGGGAGGGCGCCAGCACCAAGTGGGCACGCCTGAGCCCTTACGACGGCTACAAGCTCAGTTTCGAGATTGATTTTGACCACCCGGCAGTGGATTCCACCGGTCAGCGGGTCGAGTTCGATATGGGCAGCGATTCATACATCCGCGATATCGCACGGGCCCGTACCTTTGGCTTCACCAAAGACGTCGAGATGATGCGGGCCAACGGCTTGGCACTCGGCGGCGGCCTCGACAATGCCATCGTCATGGACGACTACAAGGTGCTCAACACCGAAGGCCTGCGTTACAACGACGAGTTCGTCAAACACAAGATATTGGACGCCATGGGCGACCTGTATTTACTGGGCAAACCCTTGCTGGCCGCCTACAGCGCATTCCGCTCTGGCCACGCGATGAACAACCTGCTGCTGCGCGAGTTGCTGTCGCACCCTGAGGCCTACGAGATCGTCAGCTTCACCGACGACAAAACCGCGCCCAAAGGCCTGGCGCAACTCGCGCCGGCTTGGTAGGCAGCGCTCTACGCGGAGGCTCTCCCATGCTGCTCTTTCGTTGGCTTCTCATCGTGCTCATGCTGACGGCCGGCGCTTGCTTTGCCTTGTTTGCGATCACCGGGCAGCCACGCTTCAAACGCTATGGTCTGCTGATTTTGAAGTGGACACTGGTTTCGGCCTTCGGCTTTTTTGCAGTCTTGACGCTTGAGCGTTTACGTTAAAAGTTGCTCAGACCGTCGTGTGTGTCAAACGTCAAAAGCCCAATACGCAGCCATGCCGCAAGGCGCGGTGGCTAGAAAAAACCGTTACCGGCTGCGCCCATCCCGATAAGCCCCACCCATCGCAGCGCCCAGTCCGCTAGCCTTTGCCAACTTGGCCATGGCTGGCCCGACGTGCGCATGCGTGATGGCCAAGCCCAAGGCATCGGCAGCGTCTTTGCCGGGCAAGGACGGTAGCTTTAGCAGCCGCATCACCATCTCTTGCACTTCGGCTTTGCCCGCTTTGCCGTAGCCCGCCACGGCTTTTTTCATTTGCAGCGCGGTGTATTCGCTCACCGGTAAGTCACTCGCCACCAACGCGGTGATGCAGGCGCCACGGGCTTGGCCCAGCAGCAAGGTGGCTTGCGGGTTGACGTTGACAAAAACGATTTCGACCGAGGCTTGATCGGGCTGGTAGCGGGCTACCACTTCGCGCACGCCGTCAAATAAAACCTTGAGTCGCGCCGGCAAAGGACCGCCCACCATGTGCGTGGTTTTGATGGTGCCGCTGGCGACGTAAGTCAGCGTTGGGCCATCGACATCGATGACGCCAAAACCGGCAATTTGCAGACCCGGGTCAATGCCTAAGATACGCATCAGGGCACGTCCACGCCGCCCATGCGCGCGACGATGGTGTTGGCGCGCGAGGCCAGGTACTCGGAGTTCGGCCGGGTTTCGAAGTAGCGCGGGCGCGGCAGCATCACCGCCAGCCGGGCTGCTTCGTAGGGGCTGAGTCGGGCGGCGGGTTTTCGGAAGTAGTGTTGGGCTGCGGCCTCGGCACCAAAAATGCCTTCGCCCCACTCGACGTTGTTAAGGTAGATCTCCAGAATGCGCTGCTTGTTCAGCATCGCTTCTAACAGCAGCGTGAGCACCAGTTCTTCACCTTTGCGCAGCAAGGTTCGCTCACCTGAGAGAAAAAGATTCTTGGCGAGTTGCTGGGTGATGGTCGAGCCACCAACGATTTTCGGGGCTTTGGCGACAAGCTTCGGGAGGGCTGGAGTGGCGCCGGTTTTTTTGTTGGACTGGCGCTTGGCTGCATCGGCAGCGAGGCGTTCCGCTATTTTTTGCGCGTGCTGCTCGGCCACGGCATTTTTGCCCCAGGCCTTTTCCAGTGCTTCCAGATCCAGCCCGTCATGCTCCGTGAAGCTGGCGTCTTCGGAGGCGATGACGGCACGCTTTAAGTTCACTGAGATCTGCGCATAGGGGACCCAGCTTTGGCGCCATTTAAGCGCTCCGGTGGTGCTCACCACGCGGGAGATTTCTGAGCGTTGAAAGGCGGTGGACTCAGGCGCGAGCACGGTCATCAGCGCGATGCGGCCGACAAAATAAAGCTGCAGCGACAGCACCGCCACGAGCAGCAGCATGAGCAGCTTGAACAGCGGCCGTAGCAGGCTTCTCGGAGCGAGGCTCATGCTTGCACCGCCAGCATGCTTTGCCTCGGCGCTGTTGAGCTGCGGAACAAGGGCTTGCCGATGACAACATCACAGTTCATTATTTTTGTCTCGTCTTTTGATACGTGTGCAGATCAATGGGCGTCGATCATGGCTGGTTGAGCTGGGTTTGCAAGGTGTCGTCACGCGTGAACGTGAACCGCGACACCACCACGATTTGGTCGGCCTGACGTCGCATCTCTGGCGTGAAGCGTCCAAACGGTGCCGACCGCACGGCGATGCTTTGCGCCTGCCGGTCCAGCGTGAGGTTACCCGAGCTTTGCATGACTTCAGTGGCCAGCAGCTGGCCGTCGGCATTCACCGTCAGGGCCATGGTCAACGCACCATAAAGTTTTTGGCCGGCGAAGGCCGGAAAGGCGGTCGTGCCTTGGTTTTCAATCTTGCGCCGCAAGCGGTCGTAATACAGCGCGTAGACCTCTTCGCGCGTGGCCGGGCTGATGTAGCGTTTTTTGGGTCGTTCGTTTTCAGCGCTGATGCGTTTTTCTATCTCGGCCAGGATGTTCACAAGTTGCCGGCGTTTTTCTTCGCGTTCGGCCTGCGCCGGGTCTTGCGCCATCCTCGCAACCATCGGCGACGGCATCGCGGCGAGCTGTTGTTTGATGTGTGTCAGCAGCTGCATTTGCTGCGCCTGCATCGATTCGATCTTGCGCTGGACTACTTCCGCCGGGTCGCCCAGATCGGTCAGCGCCGAGGGTGGCAAAGGAGATGTGGCGCGGCCTTTGTCCAAGTCGCCCCCACCAGCCAATGAAAACTGTGCAATGGCTTTGGCTTTGGCTTTGTCGGGCCGCTCGTTGGCCTTGCTGTTGACCAAGATCACTTCCAGTGGTGTGTCCTGGAATATCCGGTCGAATTGCGCCGGGTCCACGAAGCGCACCGCCAGCAACAAAGTGTGCAGCAGCACTGAAACGCCCAAGGCCAGTTGCAAGGTACCGGGCAATTTCACGGGTGTCTGCTGTCGTGATGCGCCGCTGTTACGCAGCGGCGGCGCTGGCGACGTTGGCCGCATCGCTCTCAAGCTCGTTCAGGTCCACGGCAATCGAGATCGGACCGGCGGCGAATTCGGATTCCTCGGTGTCCAAGTCTTCTTCTACGGCCGCTGCGGCGTCTTCCTGTTCGGTGTCGAGCCGCTCTATCACGGTGCTGTGAATGTCCAGCGTGATCTCGTCAATCTCGCCCAGCTTGACGCGCACCCGTGCGCCGCGCGGCAAGCCTTGTGCGCCCGCTGCCGGCAACACCAGCGGCAAGTCATCGGCGCGCACCAAGTTGTCTTTGAAGAAGGTCGCGGTGAGTTCGGTGATACCTTTTTGTTGCAGGTACTTGAGCGTCCAGTAACGCTCGATGCCGGACTGAAAACCGTTGTAGGCGCTGTAGGCCGCATCGAAGCCCGAGATGATGGCGAAGAGCTCGGTGTCGCGTTGCTTGAACGGAGCGGCCAGTGCCGCGGTGCGGCCATGCCTGACGCAGGAAATGATCTGCCACTGGTTCACCAAGTCCACATAACGGCGCAGCGGTGAGGTGCTCCAGGCGTAGCTTTTGACGCCAATGCCGGCGTGCGGCAAGGCCTTGGTGCCCATGCGCACTTTGACGCCCGGCGCCATGCTGGCTTGGCTGCGGTAAATGCCCGGCACG